>Ga0172381_10001157_pt1 | contig 31862 bp, 37 predicted proteins | sample Leawel6488metaG_FD_119754 | JGI IMG/M metagenome (GOLD analysis project Ga0172381, IMG submission 119754) | Leachate microbial communities from a municipal landfill in Southern Ontario, Canada - Leachate well 64-88 metaG | ecosystem: Engineered > Solid waste > Landfill > Unclassified | place... | reverse complement strand
TTTGTAGCAATTGATGATAGCCGACACCTAAATCCCTGGACATTTCTGGGCGGTCTCTCCTGGGGAGAAGGCTCATCAATAATCTTTGATTCAGCAGAGGAATTCCACTATTTCGCGGAAAACGACTCTGGTGCCTATCTGATAACTGCAAATATCCCGGAAGCCCTCCCATCGTCGGATCAATGTGCATGGGCAGGCATCTGGGATACCAGCTTCGGGCTGCTGGACCTGCAAGAGAAGGATGATGCGGTGGAAGGCGTCTACACCACTGATTGGGGCGCTGTCATGGGCAAAGCAGAAGGAGATCGACTGACAGGCAAATGGTTTGACGCCCCAACCAGATCCGAGCCCAGCGATGGCGGAGATTTCGAGCTCATGCTCTCCGAGGACTGCCAAAACTTCAGTGGCAACTGGAGTTACGGCTCCACTGAGGGCAGGTCAGGAGAGTGGACCGGAAAGAGGGTGATCTGAACAAATGATGATCAAATCACCACGCTCATCATATCCCAGCCAACGATTGTGGGCGCTCCGGACAGCTCAATCACCTGTTCGGCCATCTCGTCCTCGCATCCTGCCGCCTGCGGATAGAGGTGCGTGAGTACCACGCGCTTAACGCCCTGGTTCTTGATCATGCTGCCCAGCTTTTTTGGCGTCGTGTGGTTGGTGACATCAAAGGGCTCAGGAAAGGAGCACTCGTGGATGAGCAGGTCGGCTCCCTTCGCCAGAGCAGCCACGCGTGGGCAGGGCTCAGTGTCTCCGGAGTAGACCACTACCTTTTCCTCTGCCACCATGCGGTAAGCCAGAGCCGTCACACTGTGGCGCGCCTCCTCGGCAAAGATGTCAAAGCCCTTCAGGGAGAAAGAATCCATGGGCAAAAGCTCCTGCACCGCCACGGCCATCTTCTCCAGGTTAGGGTAGACGCTCCTGGCCATCCTAAAATAGACCTCTGTGCCTTGCGGCCCGAAGATTTGCAGGCCGGGCATATCTGCCAGATAACGGGCATTGGCTAAAGCCAGCAGATCGGAGACGTGGTCCAAATGAAGGTGCGTGAGCACCACAGTGTCCAGTGCCTCCAGGTCGGCTCCCACCTCGTCCAGGCGCAGGAGAGTGCCCGCTCCGCAGTCCAGGAGCAGAGTCTGATCGTTCTCCATTAACACTGCCGCCTGGGAGCGGCCAGGCTGGGGAACTCCGACACCCGTGCCCAGCATTGTGACCTTCAGGCTCATGCAGTCCTCATTGACAGCCAATAGTAAATAATGATATTCATGTCAGCAATGAATAATTTTAGAAAAATTTTAATCCATTGTCCTTTCCCCAGTTTATGGGCGAAAGGACATTCTCATATCATTTTAAAAACTAAAGGCCTGGCTTATACCCACGCGGCTCATCCACGACCTCGATAGTGGCAATGGCGTGCTTGAAGACCAATATCTCGCCCTTCGTGGTCAAGAGGAGAATCTCATAGGAGTTGAACGATTCAATAGTTCCTGTGACTGGCTGGCCTCCTGAGATCAGACGAATCACGACTTTCTTGCCTTTGAATTTGGGAATAAATTGCGGCAATGATTGTCTTGTAGTGGACTTTTCATCTTCTGACATTTCCATCCATTCGTCTTAAGCGGCCACTACTTATTAACCTGCCCCTTCTCACAGAAAATTAATCATTTGTTCCTAAAGAGGCTTATCCTGCAAAGGAGGCGAGCACTTGATCTGGAAAGCGAAACGGTCAGGCTCCAAGTCCACCATATAGTCCCTGTCATTGCCATCAATCGCTGCGGATGATACAGCGCGATCAAACATGATTACATCCCCAAAAGTATCTTGGCTTTTCGGGATAGATATTCTGCTTGAGTTATTGAATTGGTGTCAAGCATCTCTTTGAGTCGCTTCATTTTATTGATTTTTCCCCTTATTTCCACCAGATACTCAGGTTTTTCTAAATCCTCCAGTTTTTGGGGAAGAATAAGACGGCGTTGGCTTGAGCTCCACAGTTCCGGTGCCAAGGTTCTAATAGTGCCCAAAAGAACGGCCAGATCTGCATTTGAATCGTCGGTTATTAGTTTCGTATTTCTGCCCCCGATTTATTATTCGTATAGGATCTTCTAATTAAAAAATTTTGTGTTGTTTTTAGGAAGACGAGATCCGACCATCGGCTTGCTGCCGTTTGCTCACCGATATGAGAAAAATGGATCCCAAAAAAGGCTGGACGGCTCTTACCATCCAAACCTACGCCCCTAACCCAGGCAGGTTCCGCTAAAAGTCAGGCCATTATTTCGCTCATCGGTCTCAGGGATTTGATTATCCGGATCTGCAGTCACCGTGATCTCGTTTGTACGGCTGCCTCCTGCCGACGAGATCGCGCTGGAAAAGCCGATGGTCTCATGCAGTGAGCCGCCCGCGACCGGCATGAGAAGAATCAGTTCAGCAACTGCGGTGGGCGTGCCCTGGCGGTTTTCCAGTACTCTTACCTTTACCGGCTGATATCCGGTAGAGCCGCTGGGAGATGCAGTCAATGTTAGCTGGAATGAGACCTGATTGCAGGTGGTATTGTTCTGATCCGCGGATATCGACAAGTCGGAGACGGCTTGATTATTGAAGGGCTCAGAGATCAAGAAGGATGTCGAACGCTGCTGGCCTTGGCTCATAATGCTCTGGTCATCGGTCCTGGGAAGCTTGCTCCCCAGAAGAGGGCTGTCCCGGTTCATCTGAGAGTCTGCAGCCGAGACCAGCAATAAGAAGATGCCAAGAAGCGCCACAAATTTCAAAATATTATTCCATACGTTCATGATAATGAAGGACGGAAAATATGGATATAACCATTTTGGGCCGGACGCAATTAACTGACCCCATAGCGTAGCCAAATTACGTCGCCCTTGAGCCTCTCCATCTGCATGAGCTTAAGGGAGATCACGCCCTCCTGACCAGTCCCTTCAGCCAGCCGGTCGGGATCGCGAAAGATGCTGCCCTGCTTGTCTCCACCCACAAGGCTCGGATAGATGAGAAGGCTCACCTCGGAGACCAGGCCCTGGCGGAGCAGCTGGCCGTTAAGGGTGCCTCCTGCGTCCACGCGCACCACCTTTACGCCATAGCGCGAGTGCAGCTCCTCTAATGCAGCGCGAAGATCCACGTGATCTCTGCCCGCGACGATATAATCAATGTGCCTCTCTTCGAGGTAATGCAGATACTCCTGAGGCGTGGACTTCGAGCATAGTGCCACTACGTCGCGCCAGTAGGGCAGAGACCTCAGATAATGCCAGATGCGTATGCGCCCGCGGCTGTCGGGAATTACCAGCAAGGCACGACTGTCGCCCGGATCGATCTTGGGCGGGAGAAAGGCGTTCTCATCCTCAGCAGGAGCCTCGCTCGCTGCTTTGAGAAAAGTATCTGAGCCGGCGAGTGTGGCACCCTCTTTCCAGGTGGCAACCAGCTCGTAATATTGTAATAGATCTATTGGAAAGCCGTCTATTCTTCCATCCAGGCTGACGGCGTTATGCAGAATTACTCGGGGCAGCACGAATTGACCTCTTTTGCTCTTTGATTGCAATCCTTTTCTGCTTTGATTTGATCTCTTTTTTGGTCCTTCGCATTTTCTCGTGCCTCTGTTGGCATTATTTCGCAAATCGCAAATTATAATGATTCCAAGATTTTATTATCAAGCTGCCTGAGAGCCTTTCTTTCAGGGCTTTTTCCGCCATTCGGAAATCCGGTCTCGCCAATTGAAATGTCGATACTTTGCGATCGCCTCTCGCCCCAGGATGATGACCGCCAGCCAGAAAGACCCCTCTCCCAAAACGACCAGCAAGGTAGACAATGCGATCTTTCTTTCCGAAGAGAAAGAGGAGAGCGGCATGAGCAAGAGGCACCCGTAAAAAGCAAAGGAGAGAACGACTAGAGCTATGCCCAGACATCTCTTCATGCTTTGAAGATCTCGTTTCATTTCCCATCCATATCAGGAAAGAAAGCAGTCAAGGCCTTTTGCATCGGTTTTTATCCCTATCCTTCGCCCTCATCCCCGCCATGGCGCTTGCCAGCATCACCGGCCCGTCAAACCCGCCCCTGGCCCGGCTGGAGTCCACGAAGACCCGGTCCATCAGCACCGGCGCGCCAAAGGACGCAGCGCCGCATAATAGTAATAGCGTACGGAAGATGAGGTTCCCGGAGACTCCCTCCGGCGCGATAACGATGTCATCCCCCCGGCAGCTCTCGATCAGTATCCCTTTATGGCGGGCCGCCACGCCCGCTTCCTGGGCCCGGGCGGCGATCAGCTCTCCTTCCGCCAGGCTTCTGTCCACGCGCTCGCACCTGCCCAGATCCTCCATCCGGCCACCGGAGAGCACAGCCGCCCGAGGAACTACGCCCATGCCATGCAGGAATCCGGCACCCCCCAACAGCAGCTCCAGCCGGTCCGACAGGGTTTCGCCCTCGTCGATGCCCACCGGCCCCAAGAAGAAGGCCCAGCCGGACAGCTCCAGCAGGGCTAAACGCCGCACGCGGATCTGAAACTGATTGGCAACGGCCCGCATGGTCCTTCCCGCGGGGAGGTTTCCCCTCACTGCCCCATCGATCTCGCCCTCGGCCAACAGGCGCACCAGCTCCTTCCAGGGCTCTTTGCTGGCGATGCAGTCCAGAGAGCAGTCGCAACACGGATCGCCCACCAAGAGCAGGTCGGCATACTCTGTGGCAGATTGCAGGGAAGCGATCAGCTCTGCATCTGCATTCCAGATGCCAATGCCGATGCGAGCGCGCCTGGCTTTTGCTATTTCCTTCAATGAGCTTACAAAGTCAGAGTCCATTGCCACCACTATGTTACTATTTTGAGTTCTTCTTTGGGCACAAAGACGACCTTCAATGAATTCCGGTTACGCACTCCTTTTCCAGATCGAAAAGGACAGTCTCTTCCGACCCCTGGCGAATGACGAGCTTTCTCTCCTCCGTCACCCGTCCGATCACCCTTGCCGTCAGGCCTCGCCTTTCGAATACCTCTAAGACCGCCTGCGCATTCTCCGGCTTGGCAGTTACGACAAAACCCATCCCCGGATACATCTTCAGCCAGCTTGCCAGCTCCAGGCCCGCAGGAATCGGGATGGCCTCGACGTCTACCACGGCGCCCACCCGGCTTGTCTCCAGCAACATGCCCAATGTCCCCAACAGTCCCGGATTGCTGATATCCTTGCCCGCCTTGACCAGCTCCCTCTCGCCCAGCTCCTGCATAGAGCCCAGCTGCGTGAGAAGGGTCTTGCTGTCCTTGAAGCTGGTGGAGTCGAAGTTTATGGCGAACCGGGGATGCACCCTGCCATCCATATCGGCAGCGGCCACTACTACCTCGCCCGACCTGGCCGTGCTGCTTAAAATGACGGCCTTCTTCTTGGCCTTGCCAAGAATGGCAACGTCCAGAGCGCTGTAGGGCGTGTCCGGATGCAGGTGCCCGCCGATGATGGGCACATGAAACAGTTCAATTGCTTTCTTCATGCCTCGCAGGACTTTCTCCGCAATCTCCTGGTTGCCGTTGTCCACGGAAAGGACATCCACCATGGCCACCGGCCAGCCGCCCATGGCCGCAATATCGTGCACATTGACCAGAACGGAACAGTAGCCGGACCACTCCGGATCGACCTCCATGAGCTTGGACCAGATGCCGTCCGCAGCCAGGAGCATGACCTCCTCCCCATCGTCAATCACAGCTGCGTCCTCACCAAAGGAGGCAATGATGCGCTCAGACTCTATGGGAAAGAATTGCATGAGGCTACCTATCTGCTTTTTGCGAGTGATGCCTACAAACCCTCGCAACTGGGATGCCAGAGACTCCAGATTCATTGCAGAATCTTGAGGCTTTGATCAAAAATAGATGACGCTTTGATGGGCCGCAAGGTTCTTAAACTCCTGGCTATGATTGGAAAGTCCCGCGTTCTGGTGAGAAACTCCTTTGCCGGGAAAGGTTCCACAGGAAAAATAGCCCAAAGAATTTTTTAGAGTTTGTACTGATCTCGAAAAACGGTTACTGTATAAATAATAATAATAAATAAATCACAATAGGACCTCTGCAAACGATATAAGTTATGGTATAGTCACACGCGAAGCCAAGGGGTTGAGAGGTAATATATTTTGTAAAGTTGGCCAAAAACGACATCAACCGACCTCATATCTTCAACGAGATCCCGTTTTAATATGGTCATTAAAAGGAGCGAAAACCATTCTTACTTTTCCAGCATGCTACTATCAGTGTCTGCTCATCCTTTTCCCGGAATAATTCACCTACGAAAGCATTATGATCTCAAGCAACAATGAGAAAAGACAGGGGATGGTTAATGCTGATCAGAGATTTTAGACAAGGCCGCATCCTTTTTGCCAGGCTCGACCACGGTGCAGATATCATCGGCCAGATCACCAATCTGGCAGAGGAGAATGGAATTGAAACGGGTGCTTTGAGCGCCATCGGTGCTCTCTCTCGGGCAGAGCTGGGCTACTACGATCAGGTTTCTCACGAGTACGGCAAGATTTCTCTGGAAGAACCAGTGGAATTGGCCTCTTGCTCCGGAAATATTTCCATGCGGGAAGGCCTGCCTTTTGTGCATGCTCATGCCGTTCTATCGAACCGGACAGGAAAGACATGGGGCGGCCATCTTGTCAGCGGCACCATCTTTGCCGCAGAGCTTTATTTGCAGGAGCTTTCCGGCCTGCCCCTGAAAAGAGTACCTGATTCGATCACAGGCCTCAAGCTCTGGGGATAACAGTAATGAAGAATTCCGAATATTTTGAGTTCTTGCAGCAGGGCCTAAAAAACGCCATGGACATAGCCCAGGCCGCCCGCAGCCGGGGACTGGACCCCAGCACCGAGGTGGAGATACCGCTGGCAGTGGACCTTGCAGAGAGAGTAGAGAAGCTGATAGGCATTCCCGGCATTGCCGTGCGGATTCGGGAAATGGAAACGGAGGGCATGAGCCGGGAAGAATCCGCTCTGGCCATAGGTATTGATTTCGCAGAAGGGCGTCTGGGAAAAGGCGCCACCAAGATCCAGTCAGTGGAAAACGCCATCCGCACGTCGGTTGCTATACTAACAGAAGGAGTGGTGGCAGCGCCCATGGAAGGAATCGCTCGCGTGGACCTGGGGAAGAACGATGATGGAACAGAATACCTCAAGGTCTACTACGCCGGCCCCATTCGCTCCGCGGGCGGAACCGCCCAGGCTCTGTCCGTTCTTGTGGCCGATTATGTGAGAAGGGCCATGGGAATTGCTCCCTGGAAACCGAGGCCCGAAGAGGTGGAACGCTATGTAGAGGAGATCGGCCTTTACAAGCGCGTAGCTGGCCTCCAGTATTCCCCCTCGGACGACGAGATTCGAATCATTGTGAGAAATTGCCCCATCTGCATCGAGGGCGAGCCCACCGAAGAGGAGGAAGTCTCGGGATACCGCGACCTTCCCAGGATCGAGACCAACCGCGTGCGGGGCGGCATCGCTCTGGTCTCAGCCGAGGGCATCGCCCTGAAGAGGCCGAAACTAAAGAAGCACGTCACCAAATTGGGCATCACTGGCTGGGAGTGGCTTGATTCACTGGCCAGCGGCAAAAAGGATGGTGGAGACTCAACCCCCAAGTTTTTGCGAGACCTGATTGCGGGGCGCCCCGTTTTTTCTCATCCCTCCCGGCCAGGCGGCTTTCGGCTGCGTTACGGGCGGGCCAGAAACACGGGCCTCGCCGCCGCCGGAATCAATCCGGCCACCATGCTGCTCCTGGGCGAATTCATGGCCGCCGGAACCCAGATCAAGGTGGAGCAGCCGGGAAAAGCGGCGGCTGTCGCGCCCGTCAACTCCATCGAGGGGCCGACGGTCAGGCTCTTAAACGGCGATGTGGTTCGCTTCGATGCCGATAAAGACATTCTGGAATGGATGCCGATAAGCTGCAAAGATCCCAGGACTATTCATGCGGCGCTCAAGGCCCATGTCTCCAGTATTTTAGACATTGGCGAAATTTTGATCAGCTATGGTGAGTTTCTGGAGAACAACCGGCCCCTGGCTGTCGCATCCTATGTCTTCGAGTGGTGGGCAGAGGAGCTGCTAAAGGCCGGGGGCGACCCCGCCGGCAAAGAGAAGATCAGCGGACAGCAAGCTATTGCTTTATCCCGAGAATTCGGCGTGCCCCTGCACCCGGCTTACACATTTCTCTGGCACGATCTGCCTATGCAGGAGTTTGAGAGTCTTGCATCTCTGGTATTCTCAGAAGGCCGCCTCGAATTGGGAAAGCTCCTGCTTCCCATGCCTGCCAAAGGGGCCCTGGAGACGCTGCTTGTCCTTCATAAGGTAAGAGCTGGAAGAATCATAATCGAAGATCCGCTGCCACTCTTGCTCTGCCTGGGATTGGAGCCGGATGGCGAAGCCCTGAAAAAATGCAGCACGAATTTGGAAGAGGACCCGAAGAATAAGGACAACGTAAACGGTAACGATGCAGACGCCAGCAAAGTAGACGAGAGCATCCCAGACGGAGAAAAGAAGGAATGCTTTGCACTGGGCGCCGTCAACAAACTATCCGGCCTCGTTGTTCGAGCCCGGGCTCCCACGCGCATCGGCGCTCGCATGGGCCGGCCAGAGAAATCAGATATTAGGCTGATGCGCCCACCGCCCCATGTGCTCTTTCCGGCAGGAGAAGAAGGCGGCAAATCAAGGTCCATTCAAGAGGCTGCCAAGCACTCCACAAGCAATACCACAGGCATCATCAATGTGGAGATCGAGCAGAGGGTATGCAAAGACTGCGGCAAGACGGGCTTTTCCTTTCGTTGCGAATGCGGCGGCTACACGGAAAAAAAGAGAGTCTGCCCCAAATGCAACATTCCCGCCCCGGATAAGTGCCCCAAATGCGGTAAGGATACAACGGCCGCTGCCAAGATGCAGATCGACGTAAAGAAGCTGTACCATCAGGCGCTGGAACGTTTGGGCGAGCGCGATCCGGAGTCGCTCAAGGGCGTCCTGGGCCTCTCCTCTCGGGATAAGACTCCCGAACCTCTAGAGAAAGGCATACTGCGTGCCAAGCACGGCATAAACATCTTCAAAGACGGCACTGTGAGGTACGATTTAACCGATCTGCCCCTCACCCATTTCCGCCCGGATGAGATCGGCACGAGCCCGGAGATTCTATGCAGTTTGGGCTACACAGAGGACATGCACAGCCAGCCCCTGACGACGCCGGATCAGGTCTGCGAGCTTCGCGTGCAGGACATCATATTGGCCGTGGATGCGGGCCAGTATCTGCTCAAAGTGGCCAAGTTCATAGATGAGCTTCTCGTCAAGTTCTACGGTCTTGCGCCCTACTACAATGCAATAGCCCCGTCGGACCTGATCGGCACACTAATGGTCGGCCTGGCCCCCCATACCTCAGCAGGCGTGCTCTGCCGCCTCATAGGCTACAGTCCGGCCTCAGCCGGCTTTGGCCATCCCTTCTTTCATGCCGCCAAGCGCCGCAACTGCGACGGTGATGAGGACTGCGTAATGCTGCTCATGGATGCGCTCCTCAACTTTTCCATGTCCTATCTTCCTGCCAAGCGAGGGGGAAAGATGGACGCCTGCCTGGTTATGACCACCATCCTCAATCCTTCAGAGGTAGACAAAGAGGCCCATAACCTCGATCTGACGGTCGTCTATCCTCTGGAGTTTTATGAGGCCACCCTCCTAGGTGCCAACCCCAAAGACCTGGAGAAAAAATTTGATCTGGTATCCAAGCGGCTGGGCTCCGACGCCCAGTACGAGGGCTTCAATTTCAGCCACAGCACAACGGATATAGCCGCCGGTCCCAAGAACAGTGCCTACAAGACCCTGGTGACCATGGTGGACAAGATGGATGCCCAGCTGGAGCTGGGGCGCATGATCCGGGCGGTGGACGAGCAGGATGTTGCAGAACGGGTCATCAACTCCCACTTTCTTCCGGATCTGATCGGCAATCTGCATGCCTTCTCCAAGCAGAAGGTGAGGTGTGTGAAGTGCGGGGCCAAATTCCGGCGCCCTCCCTTGAAAGAGACCTGCCCCAAGTGCGGCGGCAGGATAATTCTCACGGTGCATGAGGGCAGCGTTCGGAAATATCTGGAGGTCTCCATTAAGGTGGCAGAGGAGTACGGAGTGAGCAGCTACACCAAGCAGAGGCTGCAGCTTTTGAAGATCGAGATCAACTCCCTCTTCAAGAACGACAAGGCCAAACAGACGGGCCTGGCAGACTTCATGTAAACTGAATCTGAATCTATAAATTTATATATGAATCGAATAGATAGATTACGGAAAAGAAGGGGATGACAGTTCATGCTTAGAAGGGGGATTATGCTTTTGCTGGCGGCGCTTCTCGCCGGCAACGCGCTTTGTAATGCGCTGGGCAATGCACCGGACGATGTGACCACCATTGCGGCCTCGCAGGACCTTTACATCAGCATGGGAGAGAACAGAGTCTCTGTTTATAATCAAACCGAAAAGCTCCTATGCGCCGTAGACGTTGCAGTCGATGAGACGGACGGCAACCAGACAGAGACGGTCAGCTATCCCGGCGCTCCCGTACTTCAGTTTGACATTTCCGGCCTTAATATCACAGAAAACGATATTTCAGTTCTGGTGCTCAAAGCCGCCTCCATGCAAACGCAGGGCGATCCGGTCATGGTGGCATTGATGTCCATCGGCTCAGATTGGGATGAGAGCTCGGACTACACCACATTTCTGGTCAATATGCTTCCTGCCTGGAATATCATCAAGAAGAACGATGCCACGCTCATGAGCAGCAACACAGATGGAGACAGCATCTTTGCCTTTGACGTCTCCCAAAAGCTAAGAGATGCCAGGGAAAAGGGAGACAAAATATCCTTCCTCCTGGAGGCTATCAGCAACAGCAGCTCGGAAATTTCCTTCCTGTCTCGAGAAAGCGGCCAGGGGCCGTGCCTGGTGATCATGCCCTACCCGGCATTCTCGCCTGAGGTAACCATGCAGCCAGGTTTAGCACTCAATTCGAGCTTGCAGACGGATCAGATTCCTTCTGAAAACACGAGCGCAACGATTCCCATGGCAGGAAGATTGCTGAGCAACGAGAGCATTGAATAGGCAATTTCTTTTTTCCAGCAAAATCAAACCGGCATTCACAATTGAGGGCCACAAGAGGAAAATACTCCCACGGATCAAGGAATAGCCAAATGGACTTATTCTTTCATGCATTGCTGCCCTACCTGCTGGGCAGCTTTCTCCGTCTGGAAAAAAGGCTTCTCGCAGCCCTGGTGCTGGGCGGCATCGCTCCCGACCTCGATGTTTCTCTCTCCTTGATCAATAATGTCTATCCGACCTCGCTTCTTCTGGTGCACCGGGGGATCTCGCATACTATTTTCTTTGGATTCTTTTTCGCTCTGATTATTTTTTATCTTGCATCTCGTGAGCAGATCAAGAGCTTTTTGGGCAGGTTCATCAAATTCGATCTTGACTTTTCCGCAAAAAGCCTGGCCTTTGTCTATGCCGGTGTTCTTATCCACCTCGCTGTGGACTATACAACGACGAGAGGCATTCCGCTCTTTTATCCCTGGCAGGCGGTCAGGTATTCGGCCGATATTTTTTCTCAAATAGAGCCGATTATACTGATAGCCAGCCTCCTGGTTTTGGCAGAACTGATAAGGGAAAGGCACAGAATAACGTTTAATAAAAATATGATGATTATATTTGTGCTCATTTTCTTGATCGTGGGCGGAATAAGAATTGAGGGAAAAGCGACTGCAGAGAGCTTTTTTAACGGCCGGAATGAAGAAGTCTACCCGGATTCCAATCTCTTCTCGTGGATCGCTCTGGAGAATGATAGCGACCAGTTTCTGGTTTACGGGTATGACTCGCTTACGGGAAAAGTCACCAACAACTCGGCATTTGCCAAAATAACCGTTGCCTCCAGCAGAACGGAGGCGGAAAAAGCAATAGGTGCTGCCGAAAAGCTGCCACAAGTCAAGCTCTTTCGCTGGAGGGCTTATGCCATGGCCATAAACGCCAAATCGCAGAACAGCTCCTGGGATATTGAGTACTACGATCCTCTGGTCAGGGCGCAAATGGCCAACTCCGGGCCCGCCTTCAGGCCGGCACTGAAGGGATACGGATCGGTGAGGGTGAGGGTGGAAGACGGAGTGGCGAGGGTGGTGGAGTGAAGGAATCTAGAAACGTATTGATACTCCTCTGAGTAATCTAGAATGCGAGGGATATGCTTGATGCTTCTGTCAGACCTTATTTGCCGGCAACTAAAAAACACAAACGGATTCAAAGCACTGATCCCAGAAAACCGCCAAAACAATTCTCGTCTATCCCGTCACTCTGCCTACCGCTAAGTATCCAAGCCTGCCCGGCGTTGAGGGCGCCCGAAACCCTCCCGCTCGCAACACCCGTGCGCGGCACCCCGGAAGAAGAGACTGCAGGATCAAACGCAAAATTCCCGGAAGAAAAGGCCCCAGAAGACAAAGACAAGGTTGGCCGGGCCCGCCAATAAAAATATTTAGTCTATTATAAAAATATCTTTTAACAACATCGAGCTATAGCAGATTATCCAGCCGGTAACCTGTAAGTCTCACGCCCGAATTCTTGATTACCTACCGACCCTACCTATCGCCCCATGCAATCCGACGACCACACACCGAAAAACGCCATCGTCTCCTGGACGGGCGGAAAGGACGGCTGCCTCTCCTGCTACAAAGCCATGAACGACGGCTACAGAATCGCACATCTCCTGCATTTCACCAACCAGAAGAAGACCGGCTCGCACGAACTCAACCCCGCCCTCATCCAAGCACAAGCCCAGGCCATCGGCCTTCCTCTCTTGCAGCAGGATTTTCGTTCCTACGAGGAGGAGTTCAAGAAAGCGGCCCAGGAGCTGCGAAGCCGGGGCGAAGGATTTGACGCCGCCGTCTTCGGGCACATCGAGACCCACAAGCCTCTGGTGGAGAGAATCTGCCAGGAGCTGAATATCGATCTTCTGCTGCCCCTCTGGAAACAGAACTCCGAAAAAATCGTAAATGAGATTATCGATGCCGGATTTGAGGTAATTTTGGTCAGCGTGAGAGACGGCTTTTTGGGAAAGGATTGGCTGGGCCGCAGGATTGATGACAAATTTATAGCCGATCTGAGAAAGGCCAATAGCACTGTCGATCCCTGCGGCGAGAATGGCGAGTTTCATACCCTCGTCCTGGACGGGCCCATATTCAAAAAGAAGATAATAATAACCCGTAGCGATCCGATTCATAAGGAAGGTTACTGGTTCCTGAACATCACTGACTTTGCACTGGCTGACAAATAAATCAAAAAAAAGTAAATAAATTAAATTGCCATCTCACACCTGCCAGATCTCACGAGGCATATTGGTCAGGCGCACAGCTTTGCCGGCCGTGGTTAAGAAGGTGTCCTCTATTCCCAGCACGCCCTTGTCGGGATAGATGATCTTGGGCTCTATGGCGATGGTCATGCTGCTTTGCACCTTGTGATCCAGGGGGCCGATCACCGGGTACTCATCCAGCTCGAGCCCAACGCCGTGGCCCACAAAACCGCATTTATTGCCATTGGTCCCGCCCAAGAAGTCCTGGTAGCCAAGCTTCGCTCCCACCGACTCGGACAGCTCGAAAAGCTCTCTTCCCGTCCGGCCTGCGGCAAGCTCTCCGGCCACCGCCTCCTCGATCTGGCAGGCGGCTTGATAGGCATCCTCGAGCCCCAGCTCCAGCTTGCCGATGGAGAATATGCGGGTAGCATCCGCAATATACCCGTTGTAGATGCCCACGCAGTCCACGAATACCGGCTCATTTCTTTTTATCTTGGCAAAGCCTGCCCCCTGGGGAAACATCAGAGAGGTACCCCGGCCACCGCTAGGCGAGGCCAGGAAACTGGGAAATGCCGCTTCTGCCCCGGACATGACGTGGCCCAGAGGAACAATGCTATTGAATCTGCGAAAACGCAGGGAGCCCTGATGGCCCATGGAGCGCATCACCGACTCTATCCGGCAGATCAGGTCTACCTCCGTCATGCCTTCCTCCAAAAAATCAGGAACAGAGGAAAAGCCGGCCTCTAAAATCCGAGCCGCCTCTTTTATCAGGGAAAGCTCGAATTCGGACTTAACAGAACGAATGTGCTTGATCTTTTCGGCAACATCAACAAATTTGGCGTCCTCCAGGGCCCTGTCCACTTTGAAGTAGAAATTGCAGGGAAGCACATCCATCTCCAGGCCGACGGTAGCTTTGGCAGAAATGCCCAGGTCCGATTTCAAATTTCTCATGTTTTTTAGCGGCCGGACCTCAAGAGGCGATTCCTGCACAGCCCTCTCCAGGCTTTTCTTCATCATCACCACGGGCTCGCCATCTCTAGGAATGTAGACCAGCCCGTCCTGGGCGGTGCCGGAAAAGTAGCACACGTCTACAGCATGAAACAAGAGCGCTCCATCCATCTCGCCCATCTGGGACTGCAACGTCTTTATCCTGCTCTCGATCTCTGATTTAGGGGAAAGAACATACTCCATTTTGCTGACCTCATCCATCCTTCAATCTCTGTGGTTGGGACGGTATTTTCGGATGTTATCCTCCTTTATTTAGCTAACCAATGTCATCAGCATGGATAAAGCCAAATACGAAGAAGTTTGAAACCCTATTGAATGAAGCGCCTAATTGCCTGTGTCTCAGGCCAGGTCCAGAAGGTCGGTTATAGAAAGAGAGTCATGCAGACAGCTAAAGCCTTTGGCCTGAAAGGAATTGTCGAGAACCTGGAGGACGGCAGGGTAAGGATCATCGTTGAAGGCGAAGATGAGAAGCTAAAATGGTTTGAAAGCGCCATCGATATAAAGAACACACTTATCCAGGTTTCCACCATTGAGAAGGCATACTTTGCTGCCGGTGGCGAGTTTAGCAGATTCGGCAAAGTTGTTGATGAGGACGAGACAGATGCCAGGCTGGATAAAGGCGTTGAAGCAATCGGTAGCATGATCCTGGCTGTAAACGGTGTCACCAAGGCCATTGAAAAAATGGATTTAAATCTCAGCAGGCGGATGGATAATATCGGCGAGAAAATTGACACAATGAGTGGAAAGATCGATAATATCGGCGAGAAAATTGACACAATGAGCGGGAAGATCGATAATATCGGCGAGAAAATTGACACAATGAGCGGGAAGATCGACCGCATTGATGGAAAGATGGGCTTTATGCTGCAAAAACAGGATGATCTCATCGTCGAGGTTAAAGACATGAATGCCAGCCTAAATGAGAAAATGGACCGCGTCCTGGATAAAACCGATGTTGTAGAACTCAAGGGCGATATGTCCGACGTTAAAGCGGCCCTCCGAGCCAAAGGAATAATCTAAAACCTCTTTTCAGAGCCCCATCTACCCCAGGACCCCGATCATTTTCAGCCCGATATAGACCATCAGCACCACAAAGATGTACTTCAGCTTCTCTGCCGGCAGTCTATGGGCCACCTTAACGCCCCACTGAGCGGAAATGATGCTTGCTCCAGCCAGCAGAGCAAACTGCAGAAGATCGATATAACCGACACAGTACTCTGGAAGCCCGGCCACGCCCCATCCGTTAATAGCATAGGCAACGACCCCGCCCATGGCATTAAAAGCTATTGTTACCGACGAGGTGCCGATGGCCTGATACATGCCAAAACCCATGGCAATGACCATGGCCGGCACCAGGATAACTCCCCCTCCAATCCCGGTCAGACCTGATATGACTCCTACTCCCAATCCCCAAAGAACATACTGAAAAAGGCTTTCTCTAGTCCCTCCCGGCAAAGCCTCCTGCCCAGGCAGCAGACTCTTGGCAAAGAACATCCTCAGTGCTCCCAGCAATACCACAAATCCGAAGACCATCCTGAGCAGATCTCCGGGCGCATGAGCAGCAATGGTCCCGCCCAAAAAGGCTCCTAGAAGGCCACACAGACCCATGATGATTCCCGGACGCCAGAGAACCACGCCTCGGCAGCTGTGGCCGCGGCATCCGGAGATAGCCGTGGGCAGAACGACAGCCAGAGAGGTTCCGAAGGCAATTCTGGTAGCCAGGGTGGGATCGATTCCCGAGGAGGTCAGAACCCAGATCTGTACGGGCACCATGAGAAAGCCGCCCCCGATGCCCAATAGGCCGCAGGAAAATCCGACAGCTACGCCTGTGGCCAGCAGCACCAGAACATAAATGAGGAAGGATTCTGAGACCATCATGTTTCAACGCTTCAATCGAATTAACATATCTCAGGTTTCAAAGTCGCTGCATTATGTGCAGTTTATTCCGCAATATGCCAGCTATTCTTCCTGCATTTTTTTTCTCTAAACAATCTCAAGAGATCTTCAGCTCCCGATGCGTGGCAGCGATCTCCTCTGCCAGCCGGTCCAGACCCTGGAGATCTGCCTCTTTAGGACGGCCTTTGGCGACTACCGGATCGAAGAATTGCAGCTTCAGATTGGGCAGGGCGGCGGTGATCTGCTCCAGCATCTTGCCCCCCCAGCCAAAGGAGCCTATGATGGAAGCATACCTTGTCTTGGGCCGCAGGGCATTGGCCAGAATGGCAGCATAAAGAGCCAGGGGATGGGCTCCGGCCAGAATGGTAGGCGTGCCGATGACAACTGTTGCCGCGTCCACGAGAGACTCAGCCAGCTCTCCAACATCATAGTTTGTGAGATCGAATCGCCTCACATCCACACCCCTGGAGATGAGTGCATCAACAAGATAGTCCGCCATGATGCGGGTGGACCCATGCATGGAAACGTAAGGCAAAACCACCTGGTTTTTCACCCTGTCCGAGGCCCAATCGCGGTAGGCGTCCAATATGAATTTTGGTCTGGCGTAAAGCGGACCGTGGCTGGGAGCGATGACATCCATGGGCAGATCTTCAATCCTGGCCAGGTGTCGGTTGATGTTCGGGCGGAAGGGCATCATGATCTCTGCGTAATACCTCTTAGCAGCCCTGTAGACGGCTGCTTCATCGCTGGCGTAAAGGTCGCTTGTAGCCAGATGCGAGCCCAAAAAATCGCAGGTAAACAGGATGCCATCCTCTGCCAGATAGGTGAATATCGTATCCGGCCAGTGCACCCAGGGTGCGTGAATGAACTCGAGGCTTTTATCACCAAGAGAGATCTTCTCGCCGTCTTTTACTTCTAGCACTCTGTCCTTGCTCACCAGGTCAAAATGCATGAGCAGATCCAGGCACTTGGCAGAGCCGAGCACTCTAGCATCGGGGTAAAGCTCAAGGAGCTGTTTAAGGCTTCCCGAATGGTCCTGTTCGGCATGCTGAGCGATGATGTAGTCGATTCTCTTTATGCCCAGCGCTAACAGGTTGCCCAGCAGCACATCGGCCAGGGATTCGTCCACGGCGTCAATAAGTGCAATCTTCTCGCTGCCTTGGATCAGGTAGGAGTTATAGCTGGTTCCGTCTGGCAGGGGAATTAAAGCATCAAAGAGCCTGCGATCCCAGTCTATTGCTCCAACCCACGTAACGCCGGGTTTGATCTCTCTTGTGAGCGTCATTATCTTATCTCTTTGAAATCATCCTTCGCGGCGCCGCACTGCGGGCAGGTCCATGTTTGCGGCAGCTGTGCAAAAGGCGTTTTTGGAGCTATTCCCGAGTCGGGATCTCCTTTTTCTGGATCGTAAATATATCCGCAAATGGTGCACTGATATTTCTGAGCCATAATCAAATTTTAGTCTGCAAAGTATTTAGTCCAATCGCAACGAAAAACTAAATAATAATGACATTCAACCGATATGCACAATTAGAGGTGTTATAATGGCCAACACCGCATCCAAACGAGAAGGCAAGTTCAAATGCAAGATCTGTCGTATGGTCTTTGAATCAAAGGAAGAATTGAAGCTGCACTTGATGGAGGATCATAACAATAATTGAACTGATTTTATAACTATAATTTACTACATGAGAATTATTGCAGCATGCCTCCAATAAGAGCCGGTCTTCTCCGGCCAGGCATACTGCACTTTTATCTACCGGTCCAGGCCTGATTGATGAGAAGGATGCTTTATCTCCAAGAAAGCACGCACCAGCACCCCATTGGTGAAATGAATGGAAATGGCAACAGTCAAAAAATATTGGTCCCAATGCAGCTTGGTGCTTAACCGGACCCGGTTTTGCTAATTTATCTGCACGATCTTAACTGATTTAATAAATCGTTCTGTGACTTCTTGACCATAGGTGGAGAGAACCAGCCCAACTGCGGTGGATTCCAGAATGCCTCCCGGTCGATCCATGTGGTACTCAACAGGATAGACGACAACGTAGACCGGCTCATTCATTGGACACTTCAGTCCGCTGGCGACTATCCCTGATTGACCGTCTACCACTCTCTCGGTTACATTGATCTCTTTGCAAACTTTGGATTTGGCGAGGGTACCATTAGCAAGGGTCCTCAAACTGGATTGATTGATAAGAGATGCATCATCCTTTGAGTACATTATGACCGAGACCTTCAAGACCTTGGCCTTATCGGCTGCTGACACCAGTGTCAAAGCATCTGTCGCGATGGCCGTTTTTCCTGAAGCGCTGTCTCCATGCGACACGCTGCTTTCGTACTCGTCCATATCCGACCAGTTGAAGCTGACCTTCCACTTGCCGCAGTCCTCTGATACAGAAGCGACGGCCAATTCATCCATCATAGATCCAAGCCCTTGCATGGTAAGCAAGAGTGCCAGACCAAGTGCCAGACCAGGCAAGAAGACCTTTGAGCAATATATGTCCTTCACGAAGAACACCTACAATGGAGCCATCCTGGGCAATATGTCTGGATTGATTCCTTTTGCCAGATTTGTAACATCCTTGAATCGGCTCTCGCTCCCCACTATAGCGGGCTTTTCGCCCTCTTCGCTGGCGTTAGCCTCAATCTTCGGCTCAGTGCTCGCTTGCTCGGACGGTACTGCCGGCAAAGGAGCAGTATTGACCACGACCGGGGTGTAGCTGGATGTATCCGGGCTGATCAATGTAGCGGTAAAATCGCCCCGGCTGGCTTTTCCGTTGCTGTCCGATCGGATGAAAAATCCCAACATGCTGTCGCCTTCCAAGGTAGCGCTTATGTAAGTAGATGCCAGCGCCTCGCCCTCCAAGGCTGCCAGGGAAAAGGATACAACATTTGCAGAGAGAGATCCCGCCAAGGCTGCATTCCAGGGATTGTCGCCCTCGAATTTGGCCAGGCCGAAAACGGATTGGGCGGATTGGTTCACGGCCATGACGATCTCCTTTTCTCCCAAAGAGGCTTTCCAGATGCCCTGCGCTCCGGCAGATACAGTGGACGTGTCATCTACCGTCGTTGCATTATTTTCTATCAATGAGGAATCCTGAGCCGGTACCAAAGATATGGACACGGAAAGTGTCAAAAGAAGAATTGCCATTAAACCAAAATTTCTGATCATCAAGCCCCAAACCTCCATTATTTTCACGTGAGCCAGATCTAATTGAGCTCTTATCATATTAATATAGATTGCCGAAGCGAGATTCTGTAAGAGGCTGCGGTCAATGGCATATTTGTCCTTAGCGATCCCACAAGCTAAATATATGAATCGAACTTATTAGTAAATGATGGTTCCACTTCAAGCCCAGATAGGAGGAGATACGACAAGCGCCCTACTCAACAATATCTGGTTCCTCTTATTCATATTTATCTTTCTGGTCCCCATGGTGCAGAGGTACTACCTGCAGACGGCAAGAAAGAGCGTGCTGGCAAAACTGGGCAAGACGCGGGGCACGCAGGTCATCACCCTCATCCATCGCCAGGAGACCATCAGCTTTCTTGGCATCCCTTTAGCCCGCTACATTGATATCGATGACAGTGAGCGGGTTTTAAGGGCCATCCGCGCCGCGCAGAAGGATGTGCCCATCGACATCATCCTGCATACTCCGGGTGGGCTGGCTTTAGCGGCCACGCAAATCGCCATGGCGCTAAAGGCCCATCCCGCCAAGAAGACGGTAATTGTGCCCCATTACGCCATGAGCGGCGGAACTCTCATCGCTTTTGCCGCCGACAAAATAATTATGGACCCGCACGCTGCCTTAGGTCCCGTGGACCCGCAACTGGGAGATATGCAGGGCAGCTACCCGGCAACATCGCTGCTTGCGATTGTAGGCAAGAAGAAGATCGATGAGATAGATGACAAGACCCTTATCTTCGCCGAGGAGGCGAGGAAAGCCATGAGCCAGATGAGAGATCTCTTGATGAAAATACTGGAAGGGAAGTGCGGCGGCGAGAAGATGGAGAGCATCATCGAGGAGTTCGTCTCGGGAAAATACACTCACGACCATCCCTTTATGGCCGAGAAAGCCCGATCTCTGCTGGGTGAATGCGTAGAGACCGATGTCCCGGAAGAGGTCTATGCCCTGATGGATCTGTACCGCATGGAAGCGGGAAGGAGCCGCCCAGGCGTCGAGTATGTGCCCCTGATGAAGCATTAGGGGTCATTTAATATTGCATTACCGCGCCAGTTTATGGCCCTTCTCCAGCTTCTGAATCTGTTCTTCGCCTTTTGCGGCCAATTCCTTGAACTGATTGATAGTATCCCGCATTTTGGGCAGAGCGTCCTGCTTATATGTGCTGATGGAATCCAACGCGTCCGTGATATCGGCAAAGGCAGTCTTCAGCGTCTCGACAGAGATATTGGCATCCATTGATTGTTTCTGGATTTCCGGCCCTTGTTCCTTCAGCACTCGCGCGTTGTCTCTGATGAGATTCTCCGTCATCTCATTGAGCATTTGAATCTTCGTCAGGACAATCTTCTGGTTATAGAGAGCGCTGGCAACCGTCACTGAGATCCGCAAAGCGTTAATCGTCACATTTTTGGCCCTTTCTACTCCGCGCATCAGTTCCTTATTATTTCTGATCACAAGCTCAGTCGCCATTACGCCCTGCTGATTGACGACGACCACCTGCTGCATATCCATAAACCGCTGCCGAAGCGGAAAGAGGACTTCTTCAGTGACAAATTTTACTTTTTCCGGGTCTTCGTTCCTGGCTTTGGCCGCTTCGATTTGCGTTTCAATAGATTCGTCCATCAGGATACCGAGCTGGATCTCTTTTATCAGCTTTTTAGTCAAATCGCGCATTGCCTGCTGCTCGATTTCCAGAGTAGTATTATCATTTTTCAGGGTTGTTTCCCCTTTGTCCAAAGAGACAATGATATCAGCAATCACAGATTCTGCTTTCTGGTATTTGGCAAAATAGGCCCTGATCGGGTCAAATAGCTTGCCCAAAATGCCGGTCCTGGTGAAATCAATCAGACTGGGGTCCAGGTATTTTAATTCCCGCTGCAAATCCATTAAACCTTTTGCCACAAGGCCGCCTTCATCGCCGTCTTTGGCCAGGTTCCCGACTGTCACCTGCAGCAAAGAATTTTTAGCTGCCGAGCGTTTCATCGAGTCCGCCCCAAAAGATTCAATTGACCGGAGGATATCCTTCTTTTTGGCAAATTCATCGATATCCAGAGTCATAATCTCGGCTACATTGCTTTCCGCCACAGCCTGAAGCCGGGCTACTTCTTCAGGTACCGGTTTGACTTGTTCCAGGACATCGCTTTTAATCGCCGCTTCATTGGGCACGTCCATTGTAAAAGCCATCTTAATTCCTCCAAGGATTACAATTTGGCATTAAACATATTGCTCAGTTTATAGCCAACGTCGTCGGTATCGGCATCAATATAAACTGCCTCATTTATGCCGGAGATCTCCTTCAGGGCCTGGATATTCGCATTATAGCCGATTGTGTTTATTGGTATTCCAAGATCCTGAACTATATTTTTGATTTCGTTCAGAGAATGGCCTCTATTGGTTTCGCCGTCACTGAGAACGAAAATCATCGGCTTCAGATTGGGATCTATCGCCCGCTGATCCTTGATCATCTTCATGGCGACTGCAATCGCATCGAAGGTTGCCGTGCTGCCGCCTGCCTGCAATTCATCAACCGCTCCGGCAAACATGGCTCTCTGGGTCAGATTGAATTTAGCAATGGGCAGATCGATATTAACATCATCGGAATATGATACCAGGCCAATCATATTGTCCTGGCCGATGTATTTTTGACCCTCGCTCAATGAATCCGTTAGTTTATTCAGCGGCTCGCCCATCATGCTGCCAGAAACATCGGCCACAAAGACGGCGCAGATATTTGTGTTTTTTATATCTTTCCAGAGTTTTTGGGCCTGGATGATCACATCGCCGCCGACTGGTACTGCTTCGGATAGGTATTCATTATGGCCGTTAAAGCCATATTTGGTGGCCAGAGTCTGGTACTTTTCCTGCTGAGAGAATTCAACGAATTGATTCAGGATCTTCTTTTTCTCTGCAGATAGCTCGCGGATTGCATACATTGGGCTGTCATGTCTGACTCCAAAGGGAATAAATTCGTATGACCGGATATCCGGTGTATTCATATAGGTCTGGTATTCCAGGATGAAACCATCCAGAACACCTGATTTGGCTGATTCCCTCAATATCAGAGTAGTATCAGCGACCACGGGAATATTGGTCTGGAATCTCTCAAAACCTGCTGCTGCTTTGTCGCTCAATAGGTTGCTGCTGTCAAAAGTCTGCAATGTTGAAATCAAAAAGTTCAGCCCTGTTGAACTGGCAAACGGGTTGGTGTAGCCCATATTCAGTTCTTTGTTCGCGACAGCATCGACAATCGTCTTGATATTGATTTCCCCGTATTTGGCTACCAACTGGTCTTTCTTGGATTTAGTGAGCAGGACCCCGGCCACATTGCCAGCAAGTCTCTTTTTCACTAGTTCCGCTTTAACCCCTCGGGAGATGATCATCTCGCCCCAGAGTTCATTGGATGGCGTATAGGCGTCCGGCAAATACTTGCCAGAGGTAATATAGTCGGCACCTTGACCGGAAGCAATTCCTCTGAGCCTTACTGATACCTGCTTGCCGTCAATTATTATTTTCGCAGTATTGAAGTCTCTGGCCACCTCTGTCAGCCAGCCATCCGTACCGCTACCCGCTTTTTCCGTTGAGGAAAATATTTCGATGTAGCTGGGTGTGCTGCTGTTCACCTGCGGCGGGTACTTGGTGATATCGGGCAAGATTTTGTTCAGGTCTGGCGGAAGAATATCAACCGTGCCCATCCGATGCGGTACAGTTTTCACATCGATGTCTTTGATGATGGACTCCAGCGATACCGGACGGTCACCGCCACCTAATGTAATAGTCCCGATATAAGCCAAGAGAAATACCACAACTACTAATCCGATTATCTTTAAAATTACGTCCTTGTTGCTATTGTCCATCATGCTTATGTCCAGCCCCTCAAATCTTATAATATTTTGCCTGTTTGATCAGATTATCGATCTCGATCATACCGGGCATTTGCTCAAGTTGGCCGCTCTCTACGCTGTTTAAGCCTGAGATCTCCAGCAGCAGCTTATCCAGCTTCAGCAGGATCTGTTCGTTATCTTCGGTAGCAGCTTTCACAAAAGTGATATATTCGTCATAGACTTTAAATTTTTCCTCCATAAATTGTTGCGAAAAGGCCCCAGATTCGTGTTTTTTTCTAATGGAATTGTAATCCACTTCATCGAATGCATTCAATTTATTGATGATGCTGCGGATATTCATGAAGAATATCTTTTCCACCTCGGCGATGACCACATCAAATTTCTTGTAAGCGATCTCTGAGGCACTGAAGATCTGCAGAAGGATATCCCGGATAATTTTATTCTTTTTCTGCAGCCGCTCAATCTGATCGAGCAGCAAGTCAACGGTTACCTCGAATGTTTTGAGCCTCCGGAGAATATTCAGTGCGTCAATATAATATTCTACCGTCATTTTAATGGGTGGAATTACGTTCTCCGGTACGGTAAGGAGCTTATAATTGCCGTAGGTTAACCCGACGCCGCTTACAAAGATTAGTGTGATGCCAAAGGCGGTTGACAATGCACTGGCCCAGATATCTAGTCCGATCAATCCTGGCGAGAAGGTAATTATATTGGCGGTGGCAATGCCCAAATTCAGGCCCAGTAGTTTAATCCGCTTTTTCCTGTCCATATACTCTTGCCCTCAGATTTTTCTGTGTAGAGTTTAACTCAACATATTTCAAATACTTTGGCACATGAATCACCGTTGCCTTGTGAGAGTTGTACCTCTGCTTGAAGAACAAGACGACCATGAGGGCCACATTTGATACATATTAAATAATAAAAATAAAACAATATATTTTATCACAATATCCAGATGCTTGCATTGGGGATAAAGGGCATGTGCATCCAATATATGGATAGATCTAATTCGCGATGATATTCGCCGACTGGGACATGATATCTACATCGGCCAGCCGTCCTTCTACTTCCATGGAATCCCCGAAGATTCCCTCCATGAGCACCTTGCCGTTGTGGACCATAAGCCTGACTACTCCGTCCATGGCCTTTTCGCGTGCTTGTCCTTTTAAAATATAGACTGTAAGTTCGCACATAAATCCTCCTAAAATGGTAATAATAAGGCGGGCCCGGCGGGATTCGAACCCGCGACCCCCGGGTTAGAAGCCCGGTGCTATATCCTGGCTAAGCCACGGGCCCGCAATGGTTTTTAGCCGCCCTTGGGCGGCATCTGACCTAATGACATTTTGAGCTGCTCTTGAAGCTGAGTGAACCGGCCCTGAATGCGCTCTTCCTGATTGGCCATGTTCTTTTTCCGGATTTCATTCATATCCTTTTTCTCTTTCAGCTCTTCGATCAGCTTGGGCTTATCAGCCTTAAAGAGAAGTTCCCCGACGCTCTTGTATATAACTGCGTCGTCTGCACTCTTCTCCAGTTCCTTCAACGCCGCCTCAGTCTCCCTGATCAGACCTTCGATCTGGCCCTTCTGAGCCATGACAGCCTGAGCTTGCTGTTGGAGCTGCTGGAGCTGAGCCAACTGATTTTGTATCTGCGGAGGCAATTCGCCACTCATAAACTCACCATCTCAAATGCGATCTTAACCAACCTTATCCAGGTATTTAAGGCTGCCCGGAGAGAGACTGTATCCTCGCCCCAGATCTTCAATCGAATAGAACCGTCTTCCAGGCCAAGAAATACATGGGACCTATGCAGCTCGTCTTCAAGTTCCGGTGCAAGCGCCTGATAGATCACTCCAGCATGAGCGCTTTCGAATACGAACTCAGCACAGCCCTTCATATCTTCAGCCTGAATTTGGCCTGGCCCTCATCTATGAAATCGATATTACCAGATGCAACCCAGATTACGCGCCCCTGGGCCGGGGCGGCATCGCCGAGCCACTCCAGCTCAAAGAACTGCGCAATCGGGTGAGCATCCATGCCCTTGCCGGCAACCTTCGGCACGCTCTTCTTGAGCCGCATTGCCTGCGTATCTCCTGAGAGCTGGAAGCTCAATTGCCCCACATTTTCCGAGGAGCGTTTGACCAGACCTGCAGGATTGCCGTGGTCCTCTATCACCACCAGCCAGGTTTCGTCCTCTCCCGTCCTTTGCTTTCCCCGATTAACGTAAGGCAGAGACAGGAACGAGGCCAGAGCCCTGGCAAACCGCCTTGCCTTAGCAGACGGGTCTCGCGAGGTGGTGACGATCATCAGACGGCTTGCATCTTCTTGACCGTGGTGGGCCGCTCCTTCATCAGGATCCTATGCCCACAATAAGGACAGCGTATGCCGCTGTACTCGTAATCAACCTCCACGGTCTTCTTGCATCTGGTGCACTTATATGCCATCTTCTAATCTACCTCAAGAGTCTTCTTGAGAGACCTGAGCACTGAGCGGCCCAAAGACGTCTCAGGCACGAAAGAGCCCCCAGCAAAGGTATAACCGCATTTGCTGCAGCTCCAGATGGCGGTACTTGTCCTTGTTACTCTATTCCGATTGCACGAAGGGCAGTCATAGGAAGCTTTGCTCTTTTCTTCCAAATCTGCCACGAGCTTTCGCGATTTGCGGCCGTACCTGGGACCAAACCGGGCTGCGGACCTGCTCTTCCTTCCTTTTGTAGTCTGCTTTGCCATGATCAAAACTTCCGTTTATGCTTCCAGAAACTTTTCCCGGATTCCTTTCGCCGTCTCGCATGCTATATCAATTATGCGGTAGACCTGCTCAGGTTTGAGCATTCCCGTGCCGCTCTTCTGCGAGCCGCAGATATTGCCGTTCATTGTAGATATAATTGTGAGACGGGTGTTGGCAATGGCCTCTTCATCCACACCTGGATCAAACATCAAGACGTCATTGAACTCAATGGCAGTCGTAGCTATGGGAATATCTCTTATGGGCAAGATGTAGTCCTCGCCCAGGCCAAACCTGGCTGCAGGCACCTTGGTGGACAGCAGCGCGGCGATAGCGCCCAGCGACGCGGCATCGAGTATATTTCCACAGTCATCCAGGATATGCACATCGATGAATATAATCCAGACCTGCTTGCCGGGCACAATACAAAGCGCCTCCAGATCCACTGCCTTGGATTCGCGCACGCCGCGATCCACAACGCGCGCCAGCTCGATTCCCACCTCATTGGGCGGACCCGGCTCAAAGGAGGGTGAGGCTAGCGGCACCAGCTCGGCATTGGTGATGATGACACCCTTATTGGGCGTATCCGGGAAAGGCTCTCCGGGCTGCATCTTCACGCCCACCAGCACCTGGCTGGAGCCTAATTTAACAAGCGCACTGCCTTCCGCCTTGCGGATCACATCTCTCTGGATGGATATCTCCCTGTACTGATCAAAGGTACGGCCATCGATCCTCTCTCCTTTGAGCAGCAGGTTGTAAATAAAGTCCTTTTTTATCTCGGAGATGACGTTAGTCACAGACATGCACCTCCTCTCGCCCAGGCTGTTCTACCATCTGGCTGTATTTCTTCACCAGGGCACCTCTTTGCAGCTCATAGATGTCTCTCGCACCCTTCATGGCCATCTCCACGGCCCTCTGAAACTCGTCCGGAGTGAGGCCGCCATCCATTTGTAGCAAAGTGATGTCTCCGCCCGGAGTCATGGCAATGGGCAGGTCTGCCTGGCCGAAGTTGTCTTCCTCTTTCATGGGATCAAGAATTACGGTATCGGCCACTTTCCCCGCAGCACAGGACGATATCATGCTCTTCATGGGTATTCCAGCATCAGCTAGAGCCACTGCCGCTGCATTTATGCCGGCTGTCCTGGTCCCCGCATCGGCCTGAAGCACCTCTACAAAAACGTCTATGACCGATCGAGGGAAGAAGCTGGTCAGAATCACGGGCTCCAGTGCCTCCCGGCTGACCTTGGAAAGCTCTTGTGACCTTCGGTCCGGGCCCGGTCGTTTTCGGTCCTCAACGGAGAAGGAGGCCATATTGTACCGGTAGCGTACAATGGCCCTGGTTGATTCCTGCAAGTGTCTGGGATGTACCTCCCTGGGCCCGTATACTGCCGCAATGACCTTATTTCCACCCATCTCGATGTAGCATGAGCCGTCTGCTCTGGCCAGGACTCCCACCTCGATTTTCACAGGTCGGAGCTGATCTGCCCTTCGGCCATCCAGGCGCAGTCCATCTTTGAAAAATGATATATCAGTCTCATCCATAGCGATCAACTTCTGGCCCCTTTCTCCGTCTTTAGGAAGTCCACAATTCGGTCCGTGAGACCATTGGTATGGGCTTCCCTCTCAATCAGAGTTATGGTCTTCAGAGCCAGATCCATATCCTCTGTACCCCCGTGGATCCAGATTCTGCCATTCTGGCCAACGAAGATGTTACAGTTTACCTCTTTCTTCAGCATGCTGATCATGGAGCCTCCCTTGCCGATGAGCCTGGGAACTCGTGTATGGCTTATCTCGATGACCTGGCCGGTCCTGATCTGACCGAGATTCTTGTCGTTCAAAGTAAGCTCCACCTTCATAGTGGGATCTACATCAGTCACCCGTGTCATGATAGAGCTGCCGATGCGCAAATTCTTGGACATCTCGTCCGATTCGATCCTATTCGGGAACTCAGAGATGTGTAGCAGCCCATCGTAGGGCGAGTTTATATCCACGATCCAATTGGAGAAGGTTATATCCTTCACTACACCTATGACGTTGTCCCCCGGTTCGGGTATGTACTTTCCCGCCAGAGGTATGACATTTATCTTATCCCTAAAGTTCGCAAGACCATATAGCAAGGAGTAGACGCCACCATTCTTTACATACGTCCCCTCGCCCGACCTCTTGGCCTCCTCAGAGAGAAGATCACCTGGTACTACCACCTTGCGATCCATGCGCTTTTAACTCCCATCTTCAATGCTTAAGAAGCTTCGTCTCAGCTTCGCCTTTGGTCAGCCGGTTGATAAGGGCGTAAAATTCTGTCTGCATGCCAGCCGGTATCTGGACCACGCCAATCCAAGAGCCATCGTTCTGCCATGCTTCCCGACTGAGCTTGCCAAAGGCGGCAACTTCGCCGTAAGCCTTGGGAGCATACGCGGAAGGAATTTTTACTGCCACATCTACCACCTCGAATCTTATGGGGATGAGGGGCCGGATGGCCTTCATGGCGATCTTGACCAGTTCATCAGTGGATTTCGTGGGGTCGATATTGACGCGGGCCTCGGTCATGGCCTGCTCGATCCTATTCGGCGGATGAGGAGTTTTGGTCTGGGGATTGATGGCATTTCTGGCTATGACCTCGATGACCTGCCGCCGCTTGTTCTCGATGAACTGCTTTCTCTGCTCAGCCGTCAGGCTGATATCGCCCTTTTTAATGATGATCTCGGCAATGGGCAGAACTTCCAACGTGCCGAAGGCCTTTTGCAGATCTTCTTCCGGGCTTCTGTCTCCGCGAGAGGCATTTTCGAAGATATCCTCTACTGCCAGGATATCTTCCAGGTTGACGCAATCTCCCCTCTTCAGAGCCAGGGCTCCATCGGGATCCACTAAAACCTCAAAGGTGGTTCCGTGGGTCTTGAGCCGCGCAGGAACTGCGTCGTCCAGTCTGACCATTCTTATGCCTCTCCTTTTTCTCCCTTCTCCCCCGTCTCAACTTTGCCGACGGCGACGGCAGCCTTCATCCTTTCAACATAAGCAGCTACTTCCTTCTCCGTCAGCTTGTAAAACTTCTTGTCGCCCAGTTTGATGATGCCAATCTCTGTTGTGGCCGCTTCTACCTTGCCTTCCGCAGCCTTGTAGAGCGCCTCCAGGCCCAAGAGCACTGCCTCATCCATTGTGAGGTCTTCTCTGTACTTCTCCTCGAAGACCTCCATCACTGCGGATCTGCCGGCTCCAATGCCCGTGGCCTTGTATTCCAATAAAGCGCCGGACGGGTCGGTCTCAAAGAGGCGAGTTCTATCCTCCTCTGCGCCAATGATGAGCAGCGCCGTTCCAAAGGGCCGAACTCCGCCGTACTGAGTATATTGCTGCTTGAAGTCGCAGATCTTCTTGGCCAGGGCCTCTACACCAATGGGCTCGTCGTAGACCAGCCGGTTAATCTGGCTCTCTACCCTGGATCTGTCGATCAGGACTCTGGCATCTGCTACCAGACCAGAAGTGGCGGCGCCGATGTGCGTGTCTATCTGAAAGATCTTCTCAATGGACTTGGGCTCCATGAGCCTGCTGGTGATTCTCTTGTCTACCAGTACAGCCACGCCGTCTTTTGACTTGATGCCCACAGCCGTCGTTCCTCTCCGCACGGCCTCGCGGGCATATTCAACTTGAAATAATCTGCCGTCAGGGCTGAATACGGTAATAGCCCTGTCATAACCCATCTGCGGTGCCATCTGCATCCTCGTGTCCTCCACTTAAATCAAAAGAGGTCAGCCCCAGGTATTGGGTGTCTGATCCTATGCACTTATTGCGATCGTCCGGACAGAGATCGACTTTTACACCATAGGTGCGGATAATACACCCGGAAACGTCTTTCAGCTCGATTCTTCTTCCGTCGCTTTCAGCACATATTTTACTCAGTCGTGGTAAATACTTTTCTGTAGCGGATTTGATTGTTCCCGAGACGCCTTTTGTATGAAGAGCGACTCGAATCCCATGAATGGAATGGACCGTGGCCAGTGTCGCCCGTGTCTCCTGGACATGTTTATGGGAAAAACGGATCAGGCCATAGCGGCCATTGAAAGCGATCATTTTGAGCCGGTTTTTCGCGGCTCCCTCGTCGCCGAAAAGGGAAAACTGTGATGAGAGAATCTCGCTCATCAGATCTTTAGGCGAAATTTCGCATTCATACACAAGCTCAAATACCATGTACCGTCTTCTGCCCCGCAGCACAGGAAGTCTGCTTCTCATAGAAGCTCTACTCCCGGACCCACCCATTTTCTGCGATTGAGTGCCAGCAGTATTCCCGACCGACACAGTGCTTCCTTTGCCTCATCCGGCTCAAAGCCCGCCACCTCTGCCATAGCAACCAGGTCGCGGGGAGAATGCAGGTCAAGGTGAGAATTCGCGCTCGCGGTGATAACCGGGTGTAGCTCGAACTTTCTTACCAGCTGCAGATTGCGGCGAACAGCTTCCAGCCAGCGAGAGCGCGAGCTGCCGCGTAGAACCACCAGGGGGCTCAGGTCAAAGCCGATGCTGACCTGATTTAGCTTGGCGGCTCGCGCTGTAGCAATGGCTAAAGGGCGCCGTACTTCGCAGGGATGCATGAGAAGGTCCACATTGGGGTCTTCAGAGGCCACCCGGATTGTCTCATCCGATCCTGCAGAAACCACGATAAACGGATATCTGGCCCGCAGGGCAGAGATGCGGCTTTTCAGTGCCTTGCTGCCCGACGCGGTCACCTCAGCACCGATGGCCACTTCAATTCCCTTAATCTTCTCGGCCGCCTGGGGCATGAAGATCCTGCCCGGGTCGCAGTTGCAGATTATTATGCCCTGATAGCCCAATCCCTTGGCAGTCAGGGCCATGCGGCTGGCTGAGGCTGCGCCTTCAGGAAAAACGCTAAGGCATTCGTAAAAGCTCATATGAGCTCGCTGATGATCTTCAAGGCCGACTCGCGCCGGGCGGGATAGGTCTTGACGAGAATTGTTGTGTCCAGGGCATCCTTGGAGTCGGTCAAACGCAGCAGGCCTTTGTAGGCAGCCTGTTTGTCGAGGCGCAGGTGAAAGTGGCTTTCGCCCTCCAACCGGTCCGGGATCTCCCGGCGAAGCCTCTGCAGGTCTTCAGTAGGGAGCTGCTCGCGAAGAATTTGAAAGAAGGCAGCAGCCTCACGCTTTCGCAGCACCGCCTCCAGTATTTTTATCTCGTTTCCGAAATGGCCTTCTGCAGTGACTCCTGATATTCTGTCCAGAGGGACGAAGACGGCGAGCGCCTCGCGCACGCGGCCCTCGTCTTCCGTTGCTGCCACAAAGGCCCGGAAAGAGACCTTGTCAATCACTTACTTTCCTTTTCCGTCGTGGGCTCTGATGCCGGGCCTGGTCTTCTCGGTGCCGAAGCCCTTGTGCCTCTGGCCTCTGCCCTTGCGACCCGCGCTGGTTTTGCCGCGGACTGCTCTGCCGCGATGAACATCATTGCAGACCCATTTAAGGTTCTTATCATTCATGATGGAGGGAGCGCACGGGTCCACTAAAATGACCTCGTAGAACTTCTGCTTGCCGTCCTCGGCCACCCAGTAGGAGTTGAGAACTTCCATGTTGCGGAACCGTCTGCCAGCCCGCTCCTCAGCGATCCTCTGAATGGACTTGCCCATGCTGATGGCGTTAACGCCCATCTTGCTGGTCTTTCTGTTTCTCTCGTAACGGGACTTCTTCCTGCCGCCGCGTCTTACCTTGACACGTGCCACGATAATGCCCTGCTTGGCCTTGTAGCCTAGAGCGCGCGCCCTGTCCAGGCGAGTGGGCCTATCGATCCTCTGCACGGTGCTTTCCTGGCGCCAGGCCTTGAGCCTGTCCTGCCGCAGTGCGCCAACATATCCCTCTCGGGGAGAGGACCAGGCATCACTGATATAACCGTAAAAAGACTTCATCTCTTTTCACCTTTACCGGTTCGACCTAA
>Ga0172381_10001156_pt1 | contig 31875 bp, 21 predicted proteins | sample Leawel6488metaG_FD_119754 | JGI IMG/M metagenome (GOLD analysis project Ga0172381, IMG submission 119754) | Leachate microbial communities from a municipal landfill in Southern Ontario, Canada - Leachate well 64-88 metaG | ecosystem: Engineered > Solid waste > Landfill > Unclassified | place... | reverse complement strand
GCGGATTGGACATATGTGGAATATTGATTAATATATTTCAAATATACCCAATCGGCGAAACAAATCCAACCCCGTTGCCGGAAAAATTCAGGAATACGCATCACGTAAAGTGGAGAAGAACCAAACAATAAAGATATTAAGTATGAACAGTACGGAATCGCTAAAACTATTTTTCGAAATATAATCGTCGATGCACATTACATAGAGGGCTTCAAAATTCCAGATAACGGCGTAAACACTAATGATCAGTCGATAATTACAGTGTACAAGACCAACGCAGACTTGATCGACTTAATGAAAACAATTGGTATAAATGTTCAGCCTGACAAGATAATAAGCGAAACTACATTACTCCTATATCCAGATGAAATTGCGCTATTATCTCAAAAAGCACCATATCTTATAGCAATGGCGACTGAGGATTTGTCTAAATTGAGTTACGATGATGTTGCAACTAACATAAAAAGCGGTCCAACGATGACAATAGGTACTCCTAATGGCGAACCTATCATAGGCGTTATTGACACCTTGTTTGACAAATCGGTCTATTTTTCTAAGTGGGTTGATTTTAGAAAAATGATTAGTGACGAAATCCCCGTAAGACCTGAAGACTATGTTCACGGAACTTCAGTAAGCTCAATTATTGTTGATGGACCGACTATCAATCCGGAACTAGATGATGGATGTGGGAGGTTTAGAGTGAGACATTTTGGCGTAGCTGTGCGAGGTCAATACAGCGCCTTTTCCATTATGAAGGCAATAAAAGAAATCGTCACATCAAATCCTGATATAAAGGTATGGAATTTGTCTCTAGGCTCCGATAGGGAAATAAACAAAAATTTCATATCGCCAGAAGCGGCCATATTGGATAAGATTCAACACGAAAATAATGTTATTTTTGTAGTAGCAGGAACCAATAAACGTGATGTCGATATTAAAACTGAAAGGACGATTGGATCGCCTGCCGATTCAATTAATGCCATTGTTGTTAATTCAGTTAACAGCATGGGCAATCCAGCATCTTATTCCAGGAAAGGATTGGTTTTGTCGTTCTTCAATAAACCAGACGTTAGTAGTTATGGTGGTGATAAAGATGGCTATATTCGTGTTTGTACTCCAACAGGTGAAGGATTATGTAGCGGCACTTCGTTTGCAGCGCCATGGGTGACTCGAAAAGTTGCATATTTGATAGAAGTGCTTGGCCTTAGTCGTGAAGTTGCGAAAGCATTGATTGTGGACGCTGCTGCTGGATGGAATGGCATTGGGGATGATAGCAAGTTAGCGCCTTTATTGGGCCATGGCGTGGTCCCAAAAAAAATCGAGGATATTGTAAAGGCTAATGATGACGAAATTAAGTTCGTTGTCAATGGAGTTTCTGAAAAATGGGATACGTATACTTATAATCTACCTGTGCCAACTCATAAAGAAAAACATCCCTTTGTTGCAAAGGCCACTTTGTGTTATTTTCCTAGATGCTCAATTAATCAAGGCGTCGATTACACAAACACGGAGTTAGATATATATTTTGGTAGAGTTAAAGATAAGGGAATTAAATCCATAAATAAGAATAAGCAAAGTATTGATGATGGCGAAAAGCACTACATGTATGAAGGTAGTGCTAGGAAGTTTTACAGGAAGTGGGACAATACTAAACACATAAGCGAGCTTCTCAAAGATAGAACTCGTCCGCGAGACGTTTACGGAGATGGCAGGTGGGGACTTAGTATTAAAACAAAGGAGAGGCTAAGTAAGCGTAGCGGTGGTATTAATTTTGGTCTCGTAATAACCCTAAAAGAGATTAATGGAGTTAACAGAATAAATGATTTTATTCGTCAATGCGAGTTACGCGGCTGGTTGGTAAGTCGAGTCGATGTAGACAATAGGGTCGAAATTTACAATAAGGCTCAGGAAAGTGTTGCGTTTGACACATAGTCATCTTTAGCTAGATTAACTTACTAAATTGATTTAATAGCAAAATAACAATCTAGTAGCTCTGTTTTTAAAGCATTTCAAGAAGGGTCAAAAATGATAAATTTAAATACCTGCTGAAGCCCTTGCGGAGCTTAATAGCAAAAGTTTTGTAACCCGATGAGGCAAATCCCAAAAATCGCATTCTTTGCGGTTTTTGGTTTTTTAATTATTCCAAAGTAATTTTTTTGTCCCTAAGTATTAGTTTGCTCTTAAGGCATGAAAGGAGCTCTCTTTTCTCGATTATCGTTCCTTCTTTGAGGAGGTATTTGGTGTAATTTCTGATATCGATTTCCGTATTGTTAGCTTGTTGTTTGTTGCCAAGTACTCCGGCGTTGAATTTGTTGAATCTGGCGATTTCCTGCTCGATTCTTGACCGGATGCCGATTTCATCTAAATCGACTTTGTCCATTAGTTCTACAAGCTCGCTGATTAGGGATTGCTCGTTGATCGGCAAGTTTTTGCAGTCTATGTTTCTGGCGTGGGTACAGAAATAATAAACGTGGCGATTTGTGCCGCCGTCTTTAAGTTTTTTGAATTTTTCATCTGCGGAAATGCCCGATCCGCAGTGGCCGCATTTTATCAATTTCGTGAAAGCAAATTCTTTGCTTTCGGTTTTTGGTACAAAATTTTCATTTATCGTGGATTGAACCTTGTCGAAAAGTTCCTTGGTAATGATTGGCGTATGTTTTCCGGTATACCAATTACCGCTGCCTACCGGATATTCAAATTCGCCGTAATAAAAGGGGTTTCTAAATATCAGATAAATGTTGGCCAGAACTAACGGTTTACCAGTTTTGGTTTGAAAATTGATTTCCCTGAGCCAGCGGTAAACTTTCCGGCCGCTCAATTGTTCATACGCCACTTTTTCGAACATTTGTTTGATGACTGGCGCACGTTTGGGATCGATTCGCGCTTGGCATTTCCTATCGGTGTGTTTCTCGTTCAGATAGCCCGTAGGAGCCACTCCAGGCCTCAATCCCATCTCACAACGGGTTCGCAGGCCTCGCTTCACGTTTATGGCTTTATTGTCGTTTTCCAGCTTGGCTTGCGATCCCAGAATCATCAGCAGAAATTTCTCATTAGGGTTATTGGTAAACTTTTGACCATAGGTTCTGATCTCCAGCAGTAATTTTTGGTCTATTAGATCAACCACCGATCCCAGATCGCCCGCATTCCGGCTAAGGCGGTCCGGTGCCCAAGTTAATACGGCATTGTATTTTCCTTGTCGGATTTCATCCAGCATTTGATTGAATATCGGCCGTTGGCCGACTTCCTTTGAAGAATGCGACTCGCGCTTAATTTCAACCACATTCAAATTATCCCTCTGCGCCAGCTCAAGCATTTCCTTCACCTGCGACTCTATCGAAAGTGCCTGTTTATCCTCAGCTTCGGTCGATTTTCGCGCGTAAAGACAATATTTGAGATTTACGGCAATAATAGGCGGGGAGCTATGAATTTGGGATGTTATTGTTTGTTCCATAAGTTTGCTAGTTATTCCCTTACAAGTACATTAATGACGCAACCGCGCTAGGGAGTCCAGACCCCATCGCATCTATACAGGATGCATTGAAATATAACTTCAAAAGAGTTAAATTGAATTGGACGGAGCTTGGCCGGTTGGGTTTGAGTTATTTTGGATTATATAATAGTAAGAGTCGGGTTTTTTAGTAAAATGGGAATAACTGATTATCACGCTAAATATTTTGCTTATCAGCTTACGAAGCGATGTTCGTCGGATAGCTTGGAAAAGTTATCGTCCACATTGTCAAACGCACAAGTTGATTTAAATCCGCACCAGATTGAAGCGGCACTATTTGCTTTTCGCTCGCCGCTTTCCAAAGGCGCAATTTTGGCCGATGAAGTTGGTTTGGGCAAGACCATTGAAGCGGGTCTTGTGATATCCCAAAAATGGGCGGAGCGAAAAAGAAAAATATTGCTCATCGTGCCTTCCAGTTTAAGAAAGCAATGGAATACCGAACTTCAAGAAAAGTTTTTCTTGCCTTCGAACATCCTTGAAGCAAAATCATTTAATCAGTTCGTTAAGGATGGCAATCTTAATCCTTTTGATCAAAAAGATTCTATTGTTATTTGTTCATATCATTTCGCCAGATCAAAATCTCCATATATTAAGCAAACTATCTTTGACTTAGTCGTTATCGATGAAGCGCACCGATTGCGCAATGTTTATAAGCCAGGTAATAAAATCGCCCGTGAGATAAAAGATGCAATTCAAGAATATCCAAAACTATTACTTACCGCAACGCCGCTTCAAAATTCCTTACTTGAACTATATGGGCTTACCAGCATTATTGATGATCATATTTTCGGCGATTTAAAGAGCTTTAAAGTCAATTATGCCAAAGTGCCACACGAACAAGACGTTTGTGACGGCGAATTTGATTTTCTAAAAACTTATGCCAAAGATAAAGAAATTCTCGATTTTATTGAAGCTAATATAATCTTTTCAAAAAAAATAAATTTAGGAGTTTACGAAAGAGCTTTGGAGCGCAAAAAATCTGGGTTAAAATGGAAAGATGAAGTTATTGCTTCTATGGGAATTGATACCCGATTTTTAGAAATTTTAAACCTAGAAAAAAAATATAAAACAGATGAAGACCGGGTGAACCATTTTTCACAATCGAGGGCTTCTTATTTCAGAGTTAAAAAAGAATATCAATTAAAAATAAAATCACATGAACAGGACGTGTGTGATAGTGAATTTGGCTCTACAGAGCTGCGTGAAAAAATGTTTGCGGATTTACGCGAACGCTTGAGGCCGGTATGTATCCGTACGCTTCGCCGCCAAGTATTGGAACACATTTCTTTCCGAGACCGTATAGCAACGACTGAAAATTATATACCTACGGCGCAAGAAATAGAACTTTATAATGGAATGTCGGAATATTTGCAGCGGCCTAAATTATACGCGCTTCCTTCAAGCCAGCGCCAGCTCATAACGCTTATATTGCGCAAACTTCTCGCGTCGTCGTCATTTGCCATTGCAAGTACTTTAGATGGTCTTGTAGAAAAACTTAATAATTTAGAAATTGAGATTGAAAAGGAAGCTGTTGGCAATATTGACGAATTACTTCCTGGGCTGGAAGATAATTACGAATCACTCGCTGATACCACCGATGAATGGGTTGATGACGAAGAAACGGATAAAGACGAATTAAAAGAAAAGAAGAAATACACGGTTGACGATTTACCTTTTATTCAGGCCGAAAAAAAAGATTTGGAGAAATTTCGGGTGTTTGCCAGATCAATTTTTAAAAATTCAAAAGGAGAATCATTACTTATCGCTTTGGAAAAAGGTTTTAAAAAACAAGAAGAATTGGCTAAAGAGTGCAACGACCAAGATATACCCAGAAAAGCGATAATATTTACGGAATCACGAATAACCCAAAATTATCTTTGGGAGTTGCTATCCAAAAGTGGATATAAAGATAAAATAGTTTTATTTAACGGTACCAATAAGGATCAGAAATCTAGGGAAATTTATGCGGCTTGGTTAGAAAAAAACAAAAACAGCGACAAGATAACTGGCTCAAAAACCGCGGATCTTCGCGGAGCGTTAGTGGACTATTTTAAAACTGAGGCGGAAATTATGGTTGCTACCGAGGCAGCAGCCGAGGGCATCAACCTACAATTCTGTTCGCTGGTTATTAATTACGATCTGCCATGGAATCCGCAAAGAATCGAGCAAAGAATCGGACGATGCCATAGATACGGTCAAAAACACGATGTTGTCGTAGTAAATTTTTTGAACCGCAAAAATGCTGCCGATAAGCGAGTTTATGATTTACTAGACCAAAAATTTAAACTTTTCAAGGGTGTATTTGGTGCTAGCGATGAAGTGCTCGGAAGTATTGAGTCCGGTGTTGATTTTGAAAAAAGAATTGCAAAAATTTACCAGTCATGCCGTACTGATGAAGAAATAAATACCGCTTTTGACGCCTTGCAGCAAGAAATGGACAGTTCAATCCAGGAAGGGATAAAAACCGCCAAGGAAAAACTGCTGGAGAATTTTGATGCCGATGTTTGCGAAAAGCTTAATATTAACGAGCGCGAAAGCAAAGCATATCTTGGAATATACGAAAAATGGCTCTGGGATATTTCACGCCATTTTTTGGGCGGCAAAGCAGTCTACTCCGACGCCGAATATTCGTTTACGCTTAAACAAAATCCGTTCCCGGAAGAAAAAATTGAAAAAGGGCCGTATAAGATCGGCAAAAACATCGAAGACGCCCACATTTACCGCCCGGCTCATCCGCTGGCGGTGCGTATCTTGCAGGAGGTCAAAACGCTTGATTTACCCGATGCCGAACTTGTTTTTGATTATTCTAATTACGGCCAGATTATCTCGCCAATAAAAGAGCTTGTCGGATATTCTGGATTTTTGGAAATAGCGCAGCTTACTGTTGAATCTTTTGAAATTGAAGATAATCTTATAATAACCGCGGTCAAAGACGACGGCGAAGCAATTGAAGAGGATGTTGCCCGGAAATTGTTTTCATTATCCGCGAAAGTAACAAACAACGAACAAAAAATATCCAGCAAACTGCTGAATGGATTGCGCAATGAAAAAATCGCGATGATAACTTCGAATATCGTGACTCGCAACAGTGTATTTTTCGAAGAGGAAATCGATAAACTAGACAATTGGTCCGAAGACCGGCGAAAATCGTTGAAAATGGAATTAAAAGAACATGACGACAATATTTCCGCTTTAAAAAAAGAAGCCCGCCGCTCACTCAATCTGCCGGAAAAACTGGCCATTCAAAAAAAATTAAGAGAGATCAACGCCAAGCGCGATATCGCCTGGAGGCAATATGACCAGGCTGCCAAAGAGATTGAGATAAAAAAGGATTCATTGCTGGATATGGTGGAACGGAAGCTGGAACAAAAAACGGCAATTAAGTCCTTATTCACGATACGCTGGCGTATTATTTAAAGTGTTTAATTTTATGTTTTTCCTTTTGACCAGATTTATTTATCCAATTAAAGAAAAAATTACCCTCTCAAATCATTTTGAGCTTTATTTTGATAATCCAAGAACCGAAGAAGAACTGAAGCTAATAATTGTAACAATAGAAAAAGCGTGGAATTTAGGAGAGGTTGATGATTTTCATGCGCTAAGACGGTTCCCTATGGAAAATGAAATTGAAAAAGGGCAAGCCATAACTTTTGAAAGTATAATCAAAAAATTTGTTAATACACATTCCCTTGATAACACAGAAACAAAAGATATTTTAAATAACAAGGCAAAAATAATTAATTTTTTCGCAAAGTATTGGGTAATTATCAGATATGAAAATGAGGAAATAGTTACCGCAGAAAACAAATCAAAATTCGAACATTTAAATTTTCAGAAAGACAAAAGATTAGAAATTTTTCTGCTAGATAGTGAAAACATCTTTGAAAAACGTGAAAACCAAGCAGTAAGTTTTTGCGCACTTATATCTCTTTTATCCAATAAAGAAGAATATTTTGGTTGGAATTTTTTAATAAATGAAACTGCTAATGAATTTTTTATCGAAAAATCAGCATCAATAAAAATAATGGACTGCATAATGTACGAAATGATTGCTCTATCTCCAAAAAAAGAAAACGATCCAGCAAATTGCCAATTTTATTTTGATGAGTTTATTGGATCAATTAAAGAATACATTGCCGATATTGATAATGCGTTGAAGGAGAAAACTATTGATGAGCGAAAAATAATTTATATTGGAGATATATTAAGATTGTCAAAACCGCATACTAACAAATTTTCATCTTTAATAAGAATTGTTGGCATTTTGGAAATGTTACTTACCCATAATCCAGATACGGGCCGTTTTAATGTTGAAGATTCAATTTCAAAACAATTTGTATTAAAAACTTCAATATTAGTTCACGAAGAAAACCAGAATATAAATTTAAATGACACAAAAAATAAGTTAAAAACAATTTACAACCAAAGATCAAATATTGCTCATGGTAATTTTGAGGAAATTGATAAATTTGAGAACAAAATTAAAAAAGAAGGAAAATATTTTGACGATCTCATAACCAACGCTTATTATTTTTCGAAAATTGCGATCATTAAGTACATAAGAGATCCGCAATATGTCAATTTTCTTAAAAACAATTAAAACTTATGGATAATAATCAAAAACCAATCGATGGGTTGTCGATGGATGTGGCCGCGGAAAACCGCGCTCGGTTGAAACAGCTTTTTCCTGCGGTTTTTGCCGAAATAAAAAACGAGAAGGGCGAATTGGTGGAATCCGTTGATTTTGAAAAACTTAAAGCTGAAATCGGAACATTTTCCGATTTGTTTGAATCCCGCCGCGAACGCTACGGAATGGATTGGCCGGGCAAAAAAGAGGCCCTCAAACTTATCCAGACCCAAAGCATGGCAACCTTAAAACCCGACCGCGATGAATCGGTTAATTTTGACACTACCGAAAACCTGTTTATTGAAGGCGACAATCTGGAAGTCTTGAAGCTTCTGCAAAAAAGTTACTACGGCAAGGTAAAAATGATTTATATTGATCCTCCGTATAATACCGGCAATGATTTTATTTATCCCGACAATTTTACCGAAAGTTTGGAGACATATTTGGAATATGCCGGATTGATTGACGGCGACGGCAAAAAATTTAACTCAAACACCGCCAATGAGGGCCGATTTCACACCAAATGGCTGAATATGATGTTCCCCCGGTTATATTTAGCGAGGAATTTATTACAGGATGACGGGGTAATTTTTATCAGTATTGACGATAACGAGGTAAACAATTTACGCAAACTTTGTGATGAGATTTTTGGCGAGGATAATTTTGTAGCCACTCTAGCTTGGGAAAAAAAGAAAAAAGGAACTTTTTTATCTAATACAATTACAAACGTTAAAGAATATATTCATGTTTACGCAAAGAATAAACCTAATTTCAATGGATTAATTGGAGAAATTAATTCTGAAATAGAAACTTACCCTTGCATAAATGCGTCCAATAAAAGAGAAATTCGAATTATTCCGCAAGGAATAAAATCAAAGTTTAGAGAAAAGAATTATCGCATGAAAAAAGGTGAAAAAATTTCTGATACTACGATGGAATTACTTTTACACAGCGATCTAGAGATAAAAAACGGTATTTTAGCCAGCGAATTAAAAATTGAAGGAAATTGGAGATATACTCAAGAAAATATGGTTGCCTTTGCAAGCAAGGGTGAGCTTTATATAACACAAGATTTATATTTGAGAAGAATCGTAAGCGAACCAAGGGAAAAGACTTTAAAGGATTTACTGTCAAGATCAGGTAACGACGAAAAAGCATCGCATAGAGAAATTAACCTTAACGATTTATTTGCAGATGGGTGGGGATCAAACGAAGACGGAGAAGAAGAATTGAGACAATTGATGGATATACAGGGATTAATTCAATTTCCAAAACCAAAAAAATTAATTGAAAAATTAACCATATCGATAAGAGATCATAATTCCATAGTCCTCGACTTCTTTTCGGGGTCTGCGACGACAGCGCACGCCGTGCTAGACCTTAATAAACTAGATGACGGCAATCGCAAATTTATTCTTGTTCAACTTCCCGAACCTTGCGACGAAGATAGTGAAGCGTTTAAGGCGGGATTCAAAAACATTGCCGATATTGGCAAGGAGCGGATTCGCCGGGTGATCAAAAAACTTAACGATGAAGACGCGGCAATATTAAATTTGGGCAATGCGTCAAAACAAGACCGCGGTTTTCGGGTTTTCAAGCTTGATAAATCCAATTTCAAGCAATGGCAAAAACTTGATCCGACCGCTTCGGTTGAAAAAATTGCCGAACAACTGGCGTTGCATATTGACCACATTGACCCCAAAGCCAAGCAGGAAGATTTGCTTTATGAGATCCTTCTCAAGGCGGGATTTATGCCTACGGAAAAAATTGAAATAAAAAAGTTCGCGGGAAAAGATGTGTTTTCTGTTAGAGAGGGTGATCTTTTGATTTGTTTGGAAAATGAAGTGACAAAAGAGCTCATTGATGCTGTGGTGGAAGCCAAACCGTTACATTTTTTCTGCCTTGATTCCGCGTTCAAAGGCAATGATCAGCTCAAAGCCAACACGGTGCAAACTTTTTCCGCTCGCAATCAAGGACCAGAAAATGAAAATCAAATAGTGTTTAAAACAATATAGCTTCGCACCTATGAAATTAAAATTTGATTCAAATTTAGAATACCAGCAGGAAGCCATAAAAAGCGCCACCGATCTGTTTGAAGGCCTGCCAAAACAACAAACCGGTCTCAATATCAATTTGGGTAAAAATAGCAACGGGGCGCTTGAATTTACCGAGCTTGGAATCGGCAACTCAATGGCATTGGCTGCCGAACAAATTCTGGCAAATCTCCAAAAAATTCAGCACGATAACGGTATTCTAAAATCACGGTCTCTTATTGAAGAAAATTTTTTGTATTCCTTCCCCAATTTTTCCGTGGAAATGGAAACGGGAACGGGAAAAACCTATGTATATTTGCGCACCATTTTTGAATTAAACAAGCTATACGGATTTAAAAAGTTTATCATCGTGGTACCTTCCGTGGCAATTCGCGAAGGAGTAACCAGCTCCATCGGGATCATGAAAGATCATTTCAAAAGTTTGTACGATAACGCGGCATTTGATTATTTCGTGTACCAGTCAAAAGATTTGAGCAAAGTCCGGCAATTCGCAGTGAATAACGAGATCCAGATTATGGTTATAAATATCCAGGCGTTTCAAAAAGACGCCGGGGAAAATATAGATTACAGCCGCCTTGCCGAAGATCAAAAAAAGAAATTAAACATTATCCACAAAGAACAAGACAAAATGTCCGGCCGCCGCCCGATTGAATATGTGCAAGCCACGAATCCGATTCTTATTATTGACGAGCCGCAAAGCGTGGATAATACCGAAAAATCTCAAAAGGCGATTCAGAACCTGAATCCGCTGTTTTGCTTAAGGTACTCGGCAACGCATATAAATCCGTATAATCTTTTATACCAGCTTGATCCCATCCGCGCCTATGATATGCGAATCGTCAAGCAAATTGAAGTGGTGGACGCCAGCGGCGGACAGGATTTTAATCAAACTTATGTCCGGTTGGACGCGGTTGGATATTGGCCGAAAACATCCAAAACGCCGCAGGCAAAAATCACGATATTTGAAAACACTCCAAATGGCCAAAGAGAAAAACAAATCAAGGTGAAGCACGGCGCGGATATTTCCGAACACACAAATCGGAAAGATTATGATGGGTATTTAATAACCAACATCAATGCGGAACCGAATAACGAATATATTCAATTTCAGAATGGGCCCATTGTGGAATTATTCCACGAAGTAGAAGGAATGGGCAATGAGCGGATGAAAAGCCAAATACGGCAAACGGTGGAACAGCATTTTGCAAAAGAGAAAAAAATAAAAGGTAGCGGAATAAAAGTTCTTTCCCTTTTTTTCATTGATCATGTGAAAAATTATCGCTCATACGACGAAAACGGTAACCGCAAAAAAGGAAAAATAGCATTATGGTTTGAAGAAATTTACAACGAAGTGAGGAATATGCCGATGTATAAAAATGTACTGGATTTGCCCGCGGGCGAAGTCCACGAAGGGTATTTTTCGTCGGACAAAAAGAAAGGGAAAGTCATTGAAGAATTGGACACAACCGGAGGCACCGCGAAAGACGATGAAACCTACGAACTCATAATGAAGGATAAAGAAAGGTTGTTGAGCGAAAGCGAACCCCTGCGGTTTATATTCAGTCACTCCGCGCTTCGCGAGGGTTGGGACAATCCCAATGTTTTCCAAATTTGCACGCTTCGGGAAATGGGAACCGACAGGGAACGGCGGCAAACCATCGGACGCGGATTGCGCTTGCCGGTGAATCAGACAGGGGATAGGGTGTATGACGAACAAATAAACCGGCTTACTGTTATTGCTAATGAGTCGTTTGAAAACTTTGCCAAGGGATTGCAGTCCGACATTGAAGCGGCGATAGACCCCAGCGGCGGGTTCAAATTCGGCCGTATTTTGCCAATTGCTTTCACTCCAATCCTTAATTCGGAAGGAACCAGTTATTTGTCCCAAGAAGAATCAACCGAACTATGGAAACATATCCAAAGCCAGGGGTATATTGATGATCAAGGCGATTTCACGCCAATATTCAAACCGGAAAGTATCAATTTTTCCCTTAACTTACCGGAAAAATTCACAGGGATCGAAGAACCCATTATAAGCCGAATGAAACGATTCCTGCCTCGCGACTTCGTGAAAGATGGTCGAGCTCGCAGAAAGGTGGCATACAACAAAAGAGTTGAACTGAATCCTGATTTTAAGAAATTGTGGGATAAAATCAGCCAAAAAACCAGATATTCCGTGGAATTCAAAACCGCCGAATTGATCGAAAGAGCCGTGGAAAAGTTAAAAGATATACCCGAGATAAAACAAGTTCAAATAGAAATAACAAAACGGGACTTGGATATAAAGGAATCCGGCGTTGAGGGCGGGAGAATAACGAGCAACAGAGTTTCTTTTATAACAAACAAGCAATCCTTGCCGGATATTCTCGCGTATCTTCAAGGGGAAACGGAATTAACACGTACGACATTGGTGGAAATACTAAAGCAATCAAATCGATTGAAAGATTTTTCGGTGAATCCGGCAATGTTTATGACGGAAGCTGCGAAATTAATAAAACGAGCATTGCACGAACTGGCTATTGATGGCATTAAATACGAACCGATCAAGGGTCAATATTACGAAATGCGGCTTTTTGAAACCCAAGAAGTGGAAGAGTACTTAACCCGGCTTTATGAAGTGCAAAAAGTAGAAATAAGCGTTGCGGGCGGGCAAAATTCCCCAAAGACGCCCTACGATTTTATAGCTTATGAATCGGGAACAGAAGAAGATATTGCAAAGTTGCTTGATAGCGAAGAACGAGTAAAGTTTTTCTGCAAACTGCCGCGCTGGTTTAAAGTTGCAACACCAATCGGTGATTATAATCCGGACTGGGCGGTTGTCGTGGAAAATTCCCAAAAACTTTACCTGGTGCGGGAAACGAAAAGCACCCTTGACCGCGACGAACACCGAAAAAAAGAAAACAACAAAGTAGATTGCGGCAAAGCCCACTTCAAATCATTGGGAGTAAATTTCAAAGTTGCCACCACTATCAACGAGGTGCTGGGCGAATAGAAAATATTGGAATATGAATCTATCTAAAATAATTTACGATCATTGGCTGAGTATTTTTTCTTTCACTTTAGGATGCATGGGCTTTGCTGGAATAATCGTATTTTGGAACAATCTTAAAAAAATATTTTTTATTATTATAGAATATAAATATAGTGGCTGGATTGTTGCAGGTATTCTGATTATCATTTTTTTGTTGGCATTGCTCGTTGAAAAAATAAAAAATAGAAATCAAAAACCTGGTATTTTGTTTATATTGAACCCGCCAATGTACAAGCATCGCGATTATGGGAAAGTTGAACTTTTCAATGTATTGTGGCATTTGTGGAGTGGATCAAATTCGCTTTTCGAAGAGGGTGAACAAGTATGGGTAGATGGACCATATTGCTCAATAGAAAATTGCAAGTGCGAATTGGAAAATGAACATAATAAGTGGCTATGCATTAGATGTGGCAAAAAATATTCAATACCAAAAAAAATCCAAGAAGATACAAGAGATAAAGTTATTAAAATATTTGAATCGGGAATCGAAAACAATAAAGAAATACAAAAATCACGGACTTAATTTAAAAAACAACATTATTGACAAGTATTTACACTCCGCGGTCTTGACGAGAAGGAATAGACTATTCGATTTTAAAATTATGGAAATTTTTATGCTCACAAAGTCGGATTTTATAAAATATACGCAGTGTTGCAAATATCTTTGGCTTTATAAAAACCGAAGGGATGATTTTGATGATACTGCCGGGCGGATTTTTGACGAAGGGTATGAAGTGGAAAGTTATGCTTGCGATCTTTTTCCGGGCGGAGCGAGCGCATCCGATGACGATATTCCTGCGGCGATCGCAAAAACCAAGGAATTGATCAAATCAGGCCAAAAAATAATATACCAGCCGACAATTTCCAATTGGAAGCTTTTTTGTCGGTCTGACATTATCAAACATAATCCAATAACCGGAGAATGGGATATTTACGAGGTAAAAAGTTCAACGGAAATCAAAGACATTCATTTGATTGATCTTGCCTTTCAAAAAATCTGTTTTGAGGAAACCGGAATAAAAATTGGTAAACTTCATATTATTTACGTAAATAATGAATATATCCGGAGGGGCAAAATAGAACCAAGCGATTTTTTGCGTTGCATTGAGGTTACCGACAAAGTGAACGATTCAATAGAACGGGTTGTTACAGATATTCAATCGGCGTATAAAGTTTTGGAAAATGAAAATGAGCCGGAGACATTAATATTAAAACAATGCAAATATCCTTATGTTTGCGGATTTAAGGATTATTGCTGGAAGCATATTCCCGAAGATTCAATTTACGATATTGCCGGAAGCTTAAGCCGAGAAAAACTGGAATTGTTGCTCAACAAGGGAATTTTAAAGATAAAAGATGTTCCCGCCGAAATGATTACTAAACAAAACGGGTTAAGGCATCTTAACGCTGTTAAAACTGAAAAGGTTTTTATCGATACTGCGACAATAAAAAATGAATTATCAATATTAGAATATCCGCTATATTTTCTGGATTATGAAACTTTCGCGCCCGCTGTACCGCTTTTTGACGGCTACAAGCCATACCAGCGCGTAGTTTTCCAGTATTCGCTACACATCAAAAGATCGCCGACCGTCCAATTGGAGCATTATGAATATTTAAGTCGGGAAATTAAAGACCCGACAAACAAATTGGCCGAGTCGTTATCAAGGGTTGTGGGACAAACAGGAAGTTTTCTCGCTTGGAACAAAAGTTTTGAAATGGGTTGCAATAATGAAATGGGAGAAAGAAACGGCCAATATGCTGATTTTATGGATTCGATAAACGGCAGAATGTACGATTTGATGCAATGTTTCAAAAAAGGCTATTATGTTCATAAAGATTTCAAAGGCAGCGCCTCAATCAAAAGCGTTATGCCAGTTTTAGTGCCCAATCTGTCGTATAAGGCGTTAAATATTCAGGAAGGCAATACCGCTTCGGAAGGCTGGCTAAAAGTCGCCGATTCCAATATCAGCCAAGAAGAAAGAAATAAGCTCGCGGAAGATATGCTCGCCTATTGCCAATTGGACACTTTGGCAATGGTAAAAATCTTAGAAGTTTTGAATAAGTGCAGCTAAATTTTTAAAATGCAAATTTTATGGATAAAAAAGAACACATAATCAGGCAAATAGCCAAAACGAACAAGAAAAATTACGAGAATTATGTCGTAACGAGAATCATTAATTTGATCAACGATCCTGATTTGAAATTTATAACGCAGCAGCCAGTCATATTGAGTAAAGGAAAAAGAGCTTTGACCGATTTATATTTTCCGCAAATCGATTTTCATATTGAAATAGACGAAGCCCACCATAAAAATCAAAAAGATGCCGACATCGAAAGGGAGGCGGATATTATTAATGCTACAAATCATATCATTAAAAGGATTGACGTTGATTGCGATATAAATTCGATAAACCTGCATGTTGACAATCTTGTTTCGGAAATAAAAAAAGCGGTCGAGGCGAAAAGGCGGAATAATGAATTTGTTCCTTGGGATATCGAAGCTGAATATAAAAGTGAAACTTATATTGAAAGAGGATATATCGATCTGGATGACAAGGTCGCATTTAAACGAATAGTGGACGCATGCAATTGTTTCGGGCTTGACTTTAAGGGATATCAGCGAGCCGCCGCAAATCATCCGATAGAAAAAGATGTTTGCTTGTGGTTCCCTAAATTATACGAGAACAACGATTGGGATAATAAAATCGCTGATGATGGCAAAATAATTATTGAAAAGAAGAAAGATGGCAATAAAGAATTTGTAGAAAAATATTTATTTGATTCTTCGAAATATCCGCGTAAAAGAATCGTATTTGCCAGAGTTAAGGATTCGCTGGGCGATATTATGTATCGATTTAAAGGTTTTTTCGAAGTAAACGAAGATTTATCAATAAGGGATCATGCTGTAGTCTATGAAAGAACCGCCACAAGAGTCAAAACTTATTCTTCGGAAGGTGCAAGGATTAATTCTAAATAGGCTTAAAAAATTGATGACCAAATACCAATGGATAATAAATTGAAAAAGCTTGAAATCATAAATAGGCCGCTAAAACCTCTGGGCGGTTTATTTTTGCCAACTGGATCGCAGAAACAATTTGAATTTATGTTTGTTGCCGAGATGCCATCGATGAACGAGCCCAATGAAATGAAAGAAGGGAAGAGTTTTAATTTTGGCGTGACCGCAGAAGATAAATTTCTTCAGAAATTGATGATAAAAAACAATGTTGCCGGAAGCTATGTTACGGATATTGTTAAAAGGAGAGATAGGCCGAGGCGTCCGACGAGAGATGAAATTAATCAATGGTTGCCAGTGCTGATCGAAGAAATAGAAATTATACAGCCAAAATACATAATAGTGTTAGGTAAAACAAACTATGATGTTAATTTCAGAAAATTTGTTGAACCTTTGATTCCTAAGGATATAAAGATAGATTGGGTTTGGCACTATAGCCAGCAAGGTTCAAAAACAAATGTGGAAGTGGAACAGAGATTCAGCGAAATTATAGATAAAATGAGAAATAACAGTCGGCCATGATAATTGAATATGAATTTTTATCCCAATTTTTAATTATCCAGGAAAGACTTTACAATTCTGGTGGTTAAGCTAAGGTTTGAAATTCCCGATGATTTCGGGTAGAATAGAATTAACAATTGAATAAAACTGGCGTAATGGCCAGTTGCCTAAACTCGAAGGTTTCGAGCATGGCGCAAAAAACTTGTCTAAAATACTGAACTCCACGTTCAGCAACTTTTAGACAAGTCATATCGGGAAACTGGTATGGGGCCGCAAGGCTCGGCTGGCGTGGAGCTCTGTGTTTATATAAGCTTCATTGCCGGTAATAATCGGCTTTTTTTATTAAAATTATGGAAGATTTAATTCAAAAAATTATTACGGAAAAATCAGGGAACCAATGGTGGAAAGAGTCCGGAAAGAATGTGATTGGCAAATACGGCAAAATATTCGATCCGACAAATTTGGACAATCTATCCAAGGAAGATTTCAAATCGTTCTTGCTAATTAAAAACAATCTCCACTGGGAAGGAATCCATCGGCAAGGTAATATGATTACCGCCGATATGGCAAAGCTAATAAGTACGTTAAAAATTTTGCTTGACGAATCAATTTCTTCGAAAGACAGGCTGAGCAGAATTTTCAGTGCAAACGATAGATGTATTATCCATGGTTTGGGCAAAGCGGTATTAACCCCGATCCTACTTGTCGCATATCCCGATAAATACGGGGTTTGGAACCGGAGAAGCGAAGATGCATTGCGCCAGCTTGATCTTTTCCCAAAATTTTTGCCCAAGGACGGTTTTGCCGAAAAATATATTAAAGTTAACAATGTTTTAACCGAACTTGCCAGCAAATATGATATTACATTGTGGCAACTGGACGGTATTTTCGGAGATATTTCCGGAAACAGTCCGATAAGCGTCGAAGTCGATAATGAATCTGCGATAGAAAAAGAATTGGAAGAAAAAGGGATTGTGGATCCGTTAAATTTCGGGCTGGAAAGCCATTTGGAAGATTTTTTGATAGACAATTGGGATAAAACTATCTTTGGCAAGGAATATAGCTTGATATATGATGAGGGCGATTTATACAGCCAGCAATATCAAACGGAGGTCGGCCCGATTGATATTTTGGCTCTTTCCAAGGATAAAAACGAGTATTTGATAATTGAATTAAAAAAGGGAAAGCCTTCCGATTATGTTGTCGGCCAGATTTTAAGATATATGTCCTGGATTAAAAAGAACTTAGCGCAAGATAAAAGCGTAAAAGGATGCGTTGTTGTTTTGGAAGCTGACGATAAACTAAAATATTCACTTATGAACCAGCAAAATATCGTCCTGTATACATATAAAGTCGATTTTCATCTTTCAAAAGAAGAAACCCAATAATAATTAAATTTTATGCCATTAACACCAGAAGAAATTGCAAAAATACAAGAAGAGGAGCGTGTTCGAGCCCAAGAGCGCGAGAAATATGCTCCGGCGCAAAATATAAACATTACCACAAATGCGAAACAGAAATACGGTTTGCCCGCATTATTATCTTTTTTCATCCCGGGTATGGGCCAAATCGTTAAGGGGGAAATCCTAAAAGGCATCATTGCTTTTATAAGTTTTGTGGCGGGTTGTTTTCTTTTTGTGATCCCCGGAATAATAATTTGGATAGCGCAACTCATTGACGCTTACAATTACAATCCGCCCGCAAAATAAATTAATAAAAATCGATTTAAAATTACCGACCTAAGAAGTAGCCGGATTGGCATTGATTAAAATCGCGCTGTAAAATTTCTAAATCTGCTTCGCTCTCAAGCTTTTTTCTTTCCTCTTCATTTGATTTTTTGGTTTCTTTCTGCGTTGGTTCCGGATTGAGTGCTTTGTTCGAGCCGTATTTTTTTCTGTCAAATTCATTGTCGCCCGAAAAAAAAGAAATTTCTCCGTAGCAATTTTCGCTTTCTATGGTTTTTATGACGATCATTGAAAACGAATCAACGAGATCGTCGTGCTTCTCCGCGCCAAACCCTATTATTTGGCGAATCATTTTTTCCGCGCCGTGTTTGGGAAACATAATATGCCCGGATTTGATCATTTGCGTGGTAGCGGAAAGCCGTGCGCGTTTATCCTGTCCGTGAGGCGTAAATCCTTCAACATTTAATCCATAGGCAGCTAGTTGCTGGATAACTGATTTTTGATATCCAGCATCTTCAACGATAATTTTAGCCATCAAACCGAAAACGCCGGCCATAGCTTTTAACTTTTCAACAGTTTCAGGAAAAGTAAGTCTTTCGTTAATCGGATCGGGAAGGATGTAAATTTTAACATTTTTTCCATAACCGAAGATTTCCGCAATGATAATCGCCGTAAAATCCGCGCTGGATTCTTGCGATATTGCCAAATCGGCTGAAATGATCGCAAAGCGGTGTTCCGTTTGCGGCGAGAAATCGGGTAACTGGTCATAATAATGAATCCATTCCGGGCGTACCACTTGGTCATCATCGGGAATAATTCTTAAAAGATATTCCCTCTGCCAAGAGGTTTCGTTACCGATTTGCCTTTTTTCGTTTTCAATATCTTTATTTGTAGGGTATTTTCCCGGCCAAGAGCAAATTCCATTTACATCCAATAACGGATATTCCTTAAAGACGCCTTCAATTTTTTCGTTTTGGATATTATTCCTAATTTTCATTAAAAGCGAGTCTTCGTGCAGTAAATTGCCGACAACAACCAGCCGAGTATTTCTGTCCCCGGCCGGTATAACCTCTCCCGTCAACCATTGATAAGTTTTAGTGCGGCTCTCTTCTGTTTTTGTTGAAGCTAAATCTTCACAGTCATCAAGAATTAAGAGGGACGGCCGATACTGATTATGTCGCAAACCGCGAATGGATTGTTCCGTAGAAGCTGCAGTGATTCTTGCACCGTATTTCGAAAAAACCAGAGACGATGAGCCCCATTCATCATTTTCAGATTCAAATGGTCCTAAATCCTTCTTGAGTAAAATATTGCTTTCAAGCTCTCGTTTCAAGTTTGTCATGTGCTGTTTAGATTGGTTTCTGGTTTGGCATAGAATCAAAACAAATTTAATTTTTTGTCTTCCAAGAATTGCCCAAATCGGGAATGAAGTGGTGACGATGGTCGATTTTCCTGATCCGCGGAATGCCACGACAAAGAAATTTTTTATTGTTTCATCTTCTGTCAGCGCAAAAATTTCTTTTTGAAATTCGGCGGTTGGATAAGTAACATAGTGAGGGAAGTAAAAATGGAAAAACAAAAAGTGGCTTTCCCTCGTAATGGAAGTTCTAACTTTTCTGTCATTTATCATTGTGTCTATGACGCTGTTTGGGATTATTGGATTATTTGTCATCGGATTTAGTTTCTTGTGTTGTCAGCGCGGCAAGGCGCAAAGCTTCTCTCACAGTAGCCTCTTGCTCGGGGGTAAGAGTTTCATCGGCCTGGTTAATGCGGCCGCTTATTTCGACTTTTGTTTTATAATCTTCGTGTCGATTTCTTAACCAAAAAACGATTGCTGGCATTTGGCCATCTTTAATGGCGGAAATAAGTTGGCTCTCGGCCATATCCGAAACAAACGCCAACCCTTCTCGAAGCGCGATATCTATGAGTTCGGCAAAGCCCTGATCTTCCTTTTTCCAGCGATAAAATGTAGTTCGCCCTATTCCGGATTTTGAGCAAGCGACCTCAATAATTGGAATTTTTCGAAGTTGTTCAATGACCGCTTCTTTTACCTTATCCTTTTTCATGTATTTTTTTTGCTTTTAACCCGGTCATTTTTTCCCACCGAGCTTTAATGACCTCAGTATATACGGGCGATTTTTCCATGAGATAGCACAACCTTTTCATTTTTGTTGCCGCAATGAGCGTGCTTCCGCTGCCACCAAATGGCTCCGCGATTAAATCGCCGCGCTTGGTTAGCATTTTGATATAGGGGATAAGTATCTCGATCGGTTTGGTTCCAAAAATAATTCCTTGGCCCGAACTTTTTTCATCGGCCGCATTAAATTCAATGAAATCCGTGGGGCATATCCGCTTTCCTTTTTCGTAACCCTCCCAGTGAGGTTTTCCTGCAATAGCATACAACGCGGTCTCATACTCATTTTGTATGAGATTTTCCTCGGGTTCGATATTAATTTGTGCATTGTCTCCCGTAGCCCCAACCATCGCGATATCGTGTTTACTGAAAAATTTATATTTTGCCGCAAACCCCTGCATCCGATTTGGAAGGTGCCAAACAAGCATATTTTTAATTTTCCAACGCTTTGCCATTTCGCCCCATATCGTTGGAATATTCTTCCAATTTTCGTACACAATAATATGGAAATTTTCTTTTTGGATTTTGGCGATATTGGCCATCCATAATTCGGTGAAATTATCCGGCAAAACATCAGTTTCTAAATATCGGCGATTCCGTTTTGCGCCAAATCCTTCAGTAGGATTGCCATTACGCGTTTTACCGTGCAAATAATCCAGGATGTATGGTGGATCAGTAAGACACATATCTGCCCGCTTATCGCCGAAAAGAGTAATCATATCCTTTTCAATCGTAGAGTCGCCACACATTACATGGCTTCCATCCAAATCATAGATGTCGCCTTTTTTTACTTTGATTTCTTTAATATTAAGCTTCTCTAGCTCCTTTTTTAAATCAAACTGTTCGGGAATGTCTTCAATATTAAAAATTTCATCCAGTTCTTCGCTGGAAAAACCGACATTGCTCAAAAAATCCTCATTGAATTTCGCCAACATATCCCAATCAAATTCACCCGTATTTTTATTAAGCCGTATATTGAGTTCTCTTTCTTTTTCAATATCGGGGATGTTAAGAAAGACAACGGGAATTTTTGTAAATCCAAGATCCTTAAGTACGGACAGCCGAAAATGTCCGCCAATTACAACGCCTTTTCGCGCTGGTGCGGAATTAACTAATAATGGATCAACGATCCCATGGCGTTTAATACTTTCTTTAAGATTGTTGATTGCATCATTGCTCCATTTCCGCGGGTTGTATTCGGATGGCCGCAAAACGCTTAACGGCACATAAGAAATTTGCAACTTATCGAGAGTGTTTTGTTTGTTTGAATCAGTCATATTTTTTGTTTTGCGTTTTTCTGACGCGTTTAAATAATTTGGTTAATTTTTTTTTTGATTTAAGAAGAAATGCATTTTGATGTGGGAGGGTCGCGAAACATATTTTTGTATTTTTTAACCGAAAGGGATTGGCAAAATCGCCAACCCCTTTGTTTTGTTATACAAAAAATCCCACACAAAAAACAAGAAGAATTGGCAATTCTTAAAATGCCGCTTCAGTTTTTTAGTGGGTTCTTCCCTTTTTAAAAACCGCAAGTATCAATCCGATGTATCCCTATTTAATTTTACTTTATGTTTACATATTTAAAGTTTCTGTCAAGTTTTTGCGGTTTTCAAACTCGGACGGAACGGTTTTTGCAAGGCCACAAGACAAGGTCACAAGACTTTAGAAAGGTTTTACAAAATGCTATTATCTAAAAATAATTGCTTTTATGCAAGATTATTTAATCGAATTCAAAGGAAGTAAAACCGGCTCGACCAGCATTATCCTTGCCGGAACCCACGGCGATGAAGCGGGCGGGATAAATGCGTTAAAAAAGATGTTACCGGAATTTAAGATTGACCGGGGGCGGGTTTTGGTCGGTTTTGGCAATCCGCGGGCAATTATGAAAAAAGTCAGGTTTGTTGAAGCCAACTTGAACCGGATGTTTAAACCCGACAAACTCTTTACTCTGGAACAAAAAAGAACCTACGAATACGCTCGAGCGCAATTCCTGAAGGCATATTTTGATCAGGCAGACGCGCTTTTGGACTTGCATTGCAGTTTTGTTAAGCAAAGCCGGCCGTTTATCGTTTGCGAAGATAATTCTTACGATATTGCTAAGTATTTACCGGTGGATTTAGTCGTTACAGGATTGGATCAAATCCAGTCTGGCGGAACTGATTATTATATGAACAACCAAGGCAAGGTTGGTATTTGTTTGGAATGCGGCTACCTTGGCGATAATAATGCGTCGCAAATTGCCAATGAAGGCATTTATGATTTTTTGGTTGCGATGGGCCATATTGTTCGCAAACCAAAAATCCGCAAGCAATCGCTAGTGAAAATGTACGAATTATACATTACGAAAACCGCGAATTTCAAACTATCTAAACCATTCAAAGACTTTGAAAAACTTTCCGCTGGCCAAACCATCGGAACCGATGGCGGCAGGGAAATAAAAGCTCCAAAAGATAGCATTATTCTTTTTGCTCGGAATATGAATAGAACGGGCGAAGAATCTTTCGCCTTAGGGGAGGTTATTCCCGGACAACCGTGGGCATGCGAACAAAGGGAAGCTATCGATGAAGCGGCTACCCGTTTGGCACAAATTTTTGTCGAACAAATAAAATCAGAACACAGGGAGAAATGACCTACTGAAAAAGATTAACCGTGTTGAGATACATCATTAAATGGCCGCCACTGGTGATTGTCACCCGAATTGTGGGGTATTCGGACGGTTCTTCGGCGGATAGACCGTCGGGAAATTTATAATCCTTGTTTTGGTAGAGCCAGGTATTTTGAGCGGAAATGGTTTTTGGGTTTGCGGTGCTTCCTTCATAAACAAGTTTGTCTTTTATTTCGTCAAAGTTTTTAAAACCTCTTTGGAAATAACTTATTGCGATTTCTTTTAATTCCGGGAGAGTCATTAATGGCGTTTCGAGCGATTGGAAATTGCCGCAATCTTCCTGTTTTTTAGGGCTTGCGATAACGCCTTCTTGCGGATAGCGAACGCCGACTTGGATTATTTGGTTGTTTCGCGGGTCAACTTCGTATTCGTAGACTTCGCAAGTATCGCCGATATATTCTTTTTGCTGGTAAATTTCCGCTTTTCTTTCCCATTCTTTCGGTGTTTCCATTGTATGTCCTGTGATTCCCGCCAGATTATTTCCGTAAGTTTCTTTTTTAACTCCCACATTGAAATTTGAAGGCGGTCGGGTGGCGATATATTCCAACTCAAGATTCGGGTTTGCCATAAATTCCCTTATAGCTTGAATTGCTTTTACCCGTTCTTGTTCAGGACGGGCAGTTAATAAGTCAATTTCTTTTTGAAGTTTATCAATTTCCAATTTCCGCTGATTTTGCAAATCTTCTTTTTGTTTTATCAAATCAGCGCAAATTCCTTCCCGCGAAATGGTTTTCCATACTTTTTCGGTGATTTTGTTGCCGGTTTCGGATTCTACCGCTTCGACATCTGTTAGTTCAATACAGCCGCTATTTTTTTGCCGAGCAGTTATTCCTGCTATTTCTTGCTCAAATCTGCCAGCAGTCTCTTTAAGCTGAGCATTAAGCGTTGATTTTTGATTATCTGATGGCTTTTCCTGAATCTGGTTTTGAATGATAATTGGTTGCGCTGCTTTTTTATATCCGGAAGAAACTAAAATTCCAATTCCGATAATAGCGATTGCTCCAATTAATAAAATTTTTTTGTCCATAAATTTATTATCTATTGAATTATTGTATCATTTTAATTTGCCAAAATAGCTAAATAAGCTTTTTAACGGACAATCCAGCATTTACGATAGTTTTTGATTCTTTGCGGTATTTTAATGATTTATACTTTAAAATATTTTTTTCTGGTCGGTTCGTTCTGTTAATTCAAAAGCCATTTTCTTATAGAATCGCTGTCTTTGTTTGAATTGCTTTTCGAGAAACGGAATAAGTTGGTCGCGGTAGTCTATAATCAATTTTTGTTCGCCGATGTCGCGCATTCGGCCGATATATTGCGCCAGTTTGCCTTCAAATGAAAACGGGAATGCCAGGATCAGGCAGGTGATGCCGCGGATATCAATGCCTTCGCCGAAAAACTGGCCGGTGGACAATATTGCCTGGTAATGGCCGCTTTCGATTTGTTTCAGCTTTATAACTCTTTTTGCCGCGGAATCATCACCGGAAACCAGAATGGTTTCGCATTTTCCTTTGAGATACAGATTGAGAATTTCCAGATGTTCTTTGCGCTCGCTCAACAAAAGTATTCTTTTACCGTTTTTAGCTTGGTTTAAAATATCTTCAACGATTATTTGGTTCCGGGCGGTATCAAAACTGATCACTTTTGCCAGAAGATTGAAATAGTCGGTCGTGAATTTGAACGGGATCGCAAGGTTGGTAATTTTCACCTCTACTTGGATGGATTTTTTCGCAGTTTTCAGCAGAGATTGATCGTCTTGGGTTTCCATTCGCGCCACAATATCTCCGATATAAGCGTAAATCAACTTTTCGTCATTATGTTTGCGCGTTGGTGTGGCGGTCAGGCCATAAATAAAGCGCGGATTCAATTGCGAGACAACTTCGCGGAATGTTTTTGCCGGAATATGATGGCATTCATCGACGATAATTGTTCCAAAATTATTTTTAATCTCCGAAAGATTTCCTTTCCGGCTGAAACTTTGTAACAATCCCACGGTAATTTCTTTGCCGAATTCCTTTTTGATGCCGTCATAGCGACCGATATGCGCTTTTGGTACGCCTAAAAATGTCTGTATTCTTTCCATCCATTGCGCCAAGAGCTGTTGGCGATGAACCAAGATAAGCGAGGGCAACTTTCTTTTTGCGATTAATTCCAGTCCGATAATTGTTTTTCCGCTTCCGGCAGGGGCGATAATTACCCCCTGATCTTGCGCCAGCGCGCTATTTACGGCAATCGCTTGTTGTAGGCGAAGTTCGATGGAATTTGAGAATGAGACTTCGTTTAATAATGGATATTCAAAATTAAGCGAATATTCGATATTGTTTTTCTTCAGGAAGGCAATGATTTGGTTTAAAAATCCGCGCGGCAATAAAATATTTTCACCGATTTCATCAATAAGCTTGAAATATTTTTGCACTTTGTAGATTGATTTGCCCAATCTTTTTTTGGTAATATATTCGTCATTCAAGAAATTCAATTCTTCTTTGATAAAACTGATCAATCGGGGAGTTAATTGGCCGCGATTGAGCGCAATTTTGTTGTTTACGGAAATTTCTATTTTCCCGTTGCGCGCAAAACCAGCCGAAGTTTGTATTTTCTCCCCGATGAACAGCGAATCATAAATCGTTTTCAGCTCATTTTTCGGATAACGCTTTATTTGTTCAAGGAATTGCCATTGATTAACAAAAGGCGCATCGTTTTCCAAATCAAAAAACGCGGAATTGCCCTGCGCGATTGATTTTCCCTGCAACGGCAATGCAATTAAATTGCCGAATCCAGCTTTGCCAAGGTAATCTTGGCTTGGGAACAAACGGTCAAAGCTCACTTCTTTTTCAAATTCCGAAACATGAAATGCTTTGCGAATTAACTCCAAACCGATCCGGCGGCTTTTCCAGCACGGATAGGGTTCGGAAAAGAAAATCCAAACATGTCCGCCTTTGCCCGACCGTGATCGTTCAAGATAAGCGGATAAGCCAACTGAATCTGCCGCTCCGATAAACGCTTTTACGTCTTCCTTCCAAGAGTCGCCGTCAAAATCCGCGGCAAGGAACCACGAAGTATTGTCCGGCAAAATCGGATAAACGCCGACAATCTGCTGGCCAATGAGATGTTTTTTGATGATATCCGGCGTAAGCGGAATTAACCGCTTGTTCGCGAAATCTTTCAAAGACCCGCCACGGTTTTTATGTGCCATAAATTCATCCCAATCGAATTCATACGCCGGACTATATCCCGATCTGCCATCTTTCTCCCAATATCGCGCCCAAGCATCCGTCCGCCCACGGAACAGCGAAACAAATAACTCAAATTGTTGCGGGTCAATGTTTATCATCAATATCGTATAATTTCATTGAATTTAACCTTATTCGTTCATTTTTTCAATGTATTTGACATGTGTGCGGTTGGAGTGGAGTGCTGGAGGACAGTAATTCTTTGATTTATTATCTTCTCAGATATCAACTAACAGATTTCAACCTGCGTAAATGTTTAGATGGTTGACACATTCGCCGCTTTTGATATGCTAAGAATAACTTACCGCTCGGTAAGTTGGCAATAAGGTAAAGTTATGGAAATAATCGCGAAACAATCCGAGAATATTGTTGGAGATACTAAAAAATACATTATCGATACCGCTCGCCAGCTGTTTTCAAAATACAGCTATTTGGGCGTTTCGATGAGCGATATCGCCAAAAAACTTAATATTACCAAGGCGGCGCTTTATTATCATTTCGTCGGCAAGGCCGAGATCTACGAAAAAGTTCTTGACAATGTTTTCGATGATTTAAGCCTGTCGGTTTCCCAAGCGATGAGCGAGAGTACAACCGACAAGAAACTATATAAATTGATCAAAAATTACATGGATTTTGGTTTTAAAGAAAAGAACCTTATTAAGGCTTTGATGTTAAAATTGTCACCCGACGAACACAAAATATCAAAACACATCGCTCGGTTGAGAGAACAAGTTGCTTATTTAATCCAACCTGTAATCGAAGAAGTGATGGCGAACAAAAAATTAACCGATAAGGTTGATAGCAAACTTTTAACGTCCATGCTTACCAGTATGATGGATGGATTGCTTTTGGAATATTCATTTCTCAATAAAAAAATTGATTCAGAAAAGGTGTCAAGTCAAATCATTGCGCTTTTATTTCAGAACTGAATTTAAAATTCTTATGCTAAGGTTATGTTTAGGAATAATAAATTAATAAAGCTTTTAGGCATAAAGTATCCGATCATTCAGGGCGGTATGGCCGGAATTTCAGAATCAATTCTTGTTTCAGCGGTTTCCAATGCCGGTGGTTTTGGCGTGATTGGTTCCGGTTTTGCCGCGCCGGAATGGTTGGACGAGGAAATTAAAAAAACCAAAGAACTAACTGATAAACCATTTGGTGCTAATCTTTTGATGCAGAATCCCGAATCAGCTGACCTTGTCAAAGTAGTCGTTAAGCACAAGGTTGCGGCGGTGTTTACCGGTGGAGGCGATCCCTTGCTTGCAATGCCTCATCTTAAAAGAGCGGGAATCAAAGTATTTCCAGTGGTTCCTTATGCCCGGCTGGCTCAAAAAATGGAGGATAATGGTGCGGATGCGGTGGTGGTTGAAGGTTTGGAATCCGGCGGACACATTGGCGAGAGTACGACAATGTGTTTGGTGCCGCAGGCCCGGAAAGCAATAAAAAACATTCCCTTGATTGCCGCGGGCGGAATTTGCGACGGTTCGACATTTGCCGCCGCGCTGATATTGGGAGCCGACGGCGTCCAGATCGGCACCCGTTTCCTGGCGGCGACTGAATGCCAAATTAACGAAGACTATAAAATGGCGGTGCTCAAATCCACCGATGAAGATATCACTGTGGTGGCGCATTTTACCGGCCATCCGGTGCGGATGATCAGGAATAAATTCGCTGAAAACATTCATAAAATCGAGAAGAAAAATCCTTTCCTGGAAGAAATAAAATCAGATCGGTTTATGGGAAACAAAGGCGGCGCCAACGCCGATCTGGCGATGATGCTTTGCGGCATCTGTGCGGGCGGGGTTTACGAAATCAAAACTTGCAGAGAGATTATTGAAGAAATTGTTAACGATGCCCAGCGATTGTTGGATTCGAGTGTGAAATTTACGGAGTAGCATAAATGCTAATCGGTCTAAATTTCTCAAAAAACAATGAATACATTGATTTCAACTGTTTCACGAATGATTTTGGCCGCGCCGATAAGGACTATTTTTATCAAAGATATCAAAGGTTGGGAAAATATTCCCCTGAGTGGAAATTTTATTCTGGCGTCAAACCATTTGAGCCATACAGATTGGTTTATGAGCGGCTATATCTGCACGCCGCGAAAGTTCACGTTTATTTCCCAAATTGACCAATATGACGGTTTTAAAAAAATATGCCGCAATTTGGTTTATTTGTGGGGCGACGTTATACCGGTCAATCGCAGAAGCGATGAATCAAAAAAAGAGGCGATTGATGCCGCGATTAAGATGTTGAAAAATGGATATTGTTTGGTGATATATCCGGAAGGCGGCCGGGCTTACGACGGAGTGATGCGCGAATTCAAGTTCGGCGTTGGCAAGTTGCATTTGGATAGCGGTGTTTCTGTATTGCCGGTGATGTTGGAGGGAACACAGGAATTAATGCCGCCTCACGGTGGTCTGAAATTCAAAAAATCCGCCGAAATTATAATTGGAAAATCGCTTAATTTCCCTAAAGAAAGGGAGGTGGCTAAAAGCTTGGACATGGATTCCAGGGAATATCACGATCTTTGTCGCGGTGTGGCCAATAAAATCGAAGGAAAAGTTCGCGAATTATCAAATTACAAATATGAAATTAAATAAAAAGTTTTCAATTGTATTTTTACTGTTGGTCGCTGCCGCATCTTCTGTGTTTTATTTAATACTCAAGCCGAAGACACCAACTTACGAAACAGCGCAGGCGATGCGCGGGGAACTGATGCGGAAGGTCAACGAAACGGGTACCGCGAAGAAAGGCGATTTGCTGAATTTGAGTTTCAAAGCTGGCGGGAAGATTAAATCGATCAATGTTGAAACGAATAAAACTGTAACCGCCGGGCAAATATTAGCAACGATAGATATCAATGAATTGGAAATTAAGCTTCAGCAAGCGAAGGCGGATTTGGAATTCCAGCAGGCCAATTTGGATAAATTAATGGCGGGAGCTTCTGATGACGAAGAAAAAATCGCTTCAAATGCCAAACAGAATTCTCAAATTGCCTACGATAACGCAAAACAGACATTAAGCGATGCAATGGTTGCCGCCGCCGATAAAAAAAACAGTGCCTATCAAAGCGGTTTTAATGGTTTGCAAAATGCCTATAATATTGCCTATAACGCGCAGAATTTTATCGGGTTATTGCAAAGGACATATTTTGTGCCTCAAGGTGATGACAGCATACTTGTTTGGGAAGATTGGCAAATAATTGCCAGTAAAACAGTTTCGTTGAAAGAAACTATAGATAAAATTCCTTCGGCCCAATCGTTTGATGCGATTGATAACGCGCTGGATTTATCTAGCAAAACGCTGGCCCGAATATCCGATTTGTCGCTTGAGATTCGTAATGTTTGCGAAAATACCACTTGGCGCAATTATATATCGGTTGCCGATAAGGGTAATCTTGATGCCCAGAGAGGCTATGTTGTGGTAACTTTGGCGCAAATCGATGGGATAATCAAAGCAATTTCTTTGTCCAAATCGGCTAACGAAAGTTCAATAAATGGGGCGAAAGCGGCATTGATTTCGGCGGAAGGCCAATTAAATGCAAGTCATGATTCATTTGACGAAGTTGTCGCCAAACCTGACAGCAATGATATCAAGAAAATACAAAGCCAAGTCAAATCATCGCAGGCGCAAGTTGAATTATTGGCAGCGCAAATTGCAGACGGCAATTTGGTCTCTCCGACAAACGGACAAATCGCGGATATCAAAAAACATCCCGGCGAAATGATTCAGGCGGGCGAATCGTTAATTAGTCTGATTCCTGAAAGCGAACTTACGATTAGTGCGAAAGTTCCCGAAGCGGATATTACCGATATCGCTTCCGGCAACCAATGTAATATTACATTCGACGCGATTTCCGGTCAGGAATTCAGTGGCAAGGTGGTTACCATAGATACCGCGCCAACCGTTATTTCCGGAATTGTTTATTACGAAGCAACCGTTTCGTTGGATAAACCCGGTGATGCGATCAAGCCAGGAATGACCGCGAACATTGATATTGTAACCGCGCAAGTTCCGGACGCGTTAAAGATTCCAACGCGGGCGATTATTGAACATGAAGGGAAAAAATTTGTGCGCGTGCCAGACGGTAATAAAATAAAAGAGATTGGAATTCAGGTTGGTTTGTCGAATTCCGTTGAGACTCAGATAATTTCAGGACTTAACGATGGAGATAAAGTAATTATTTATGCGACAACCAATTAAAAGAGCTATCAGTTAAAAAGCGTCTCTGGAGTTTTTAATGTATAAAAGGATATTTTTATTATGATGAAAGATCTAAAAGTGGCATTCTTTCTAGGATACAAATCGATTGTCAATGGCAACAAAAGCATTATTGTTCTGATGATTTTTATTCTTTCATTAGCTTTTGTTAATTTGATTTTTACCAATTCTCTTTTGAACGGCGTTACTACAACTATTGACAATCAGCTTATTAACAATTCCGTGGCTAATATTGTTATTGATCCACAAGAGGAGCCGACAAGAGAAAACTATATCGTGCATACAGGCGAATTAAGACAGCAAATCAAAAATATTTCCGGTGTAATCGCGACCGTGGCTCATTATAATCTGATGGCAACTTTTGCTTATGATAAAAATAAAAATGGGCAATATAAATATGGTTCATGGCAAGTTATTGGCGTTGATCCACAAGAGGAGCCGCTGGTTACGGGGGTTTCCAACCACATTATTGCCGGAAATTATTTGGAAGGACAGGGAAGCGGTGATATCGTTTTGGGTTCAGATATCGCCGGTGGCTATGGGGCGGCCCAAGAAGTCAGCAGCCTCGGCGTAACAAATGTTGGCGAAAAGGTAAAACTAAATTTTGGTAATGGAGTGGGAAGAGACTATACCGTTATGGGCATTTCCAAAGTCAAGTTCACTCTTATTGATCAAAATGCGTATATTACCGCAAAAGAGGCAAAATCCATCTTGGGAATTTCTGACGACAGGGCTTCGCAGATTTTGGTAAAGATCAACAAAACCGGCAATGAAGATCGGTATATTGAGCAAATTAAAAAACTCGCCCCAAATTTAAAAGTCAGGAAATGGACGGAATATACGAGTATGCTTAACAGTATTACGAACAGTTTTGATTTAATAGCTGGAATGATTGGCGCAATCGGTTTGGTGGTTGCTGCCACTACAATTTTTATTTTGACTTACGTCAATACAATAAACAAAAGACGACAGATAGGTATTCTCAAGGCCATTGGGATTAAAGATAATACGATTATAATCTCTTATGTTTTGCAGTCGTTTTTTTACGCAATTTCCGGTATTATATTTGGTTCGATCGCAATGTTTTGTTTTATTGAGCCGTATTTTATAAGCCATCCGATTGCCCTTGCTATCGGCGATATTTCTTTAACCATAAAAGAATATCAAGTGGCTCAAGGCATTTTTAGTATTTTAATC
>Ga0172381_10001155_pt1 | contig 31893 bp, 32 predicted proteins | sample Leawel6488metaG_FD_119754 | JGI IMG/M metagenome (GOLD analysis project Ga0172381, IMG submission 119754) | Leachate microbial communities from a municipal landfill in Southern Ontario, Canada - Leachate well 64-88 metaG | ecosystem: Engineered > Solid waste > Landfill > Unclassified | place... | reverse complement strand
TGGATCTGGGATGTTCTAACAGGTCTGCCATAATCAGACTTGCTAATTGGGCACAAGATCTTATTGACAATAAAAAACCAATCCCTAGAAGTCCATTCTGCAAATGGGCGGCAGAGCGTGTTGGATCTAAAGATAAACAGGATTTAACTATCTTTATATCAGCTCGTAAAGGCAAAGGCAAATCTTATACAGCACTCTATCTTGCATCGCGCATTGCAGAAGAAATCGCCTTGTTGCTTGGAGGTAAACCATCAGATTACTTTACTATAGAGAACTGCGCTCTCCTTATGGACTCATCAAAAATTACCAATCTGTTGTCAACCAAAGGCAAATATCAGGTTTTAATTATTGATGATGCTGGTGTGGGAGCAAACAACAGGGAATTTTTATCTCGCGGTAATATCAACTTTAACAAAATTATGATGACGTGCAGAACCAAAAGGTGGATTGTTATATTCACGTCGGTTCTAAAAAGTCACGTTGATTTGAATATTCGTGAAATGAGTGATATACTTATTAATATCTACAAATCATTTCATGAAGGGGGATTTAATATTTGTAAGGCTAAAAATTCAGATGTTATAGAATTGCCTAATAATAAAAATGTGACAATTTCAAAAAGATTATCATTTGATAAAGATAATAAAAAAATTGATTTTTGGGTTTCATTTGCACCCGATAGAAAACTTGCAGAAGAATATGACCGTCAAAGAGATATAGCAGCGGATCAAATTTTGCAAGAATCAAATGAACAATTGAATGAAAAGCAAGCGGGGAAAACCGAAACAAAACAGCAAGAATTGTTCACAAAATATTATGATGATGTAGAAAAACTTTTTAAATCCGAACCAAAAATAAAATCCAGAGAAGTGCTTCGGAGATTCCCGGGATTGACATTAACATATTTAGATAAAATGAGAGCACAAGGAGGGTTTTAATGGCAGATGTTGATAAAGAAGCAGAATTGCTAGTAATAAGTGAAAAACTTGTCGAAATACAAAAAGATGGAAAAGACCATTCTGTAACAGAGTTTTTTAAAATTCTTGAAAAAATTAAAACACTGATAGATCCAAATTTTATGGCTATACCAGAAGATTTGAAACGAAGTATCGGAATTGCCACAGTAAGTGCGGTTGCCGCACCGGATCCGGAACAAAGAGTTGATATCGTGAGGGCTGGGTTATCCCTTTTAAGAACTGCTGTTTTAATGGCAGGAGGGCCGCAAACGCGTTTTTATTTGGAAAAAATTAAAGCACATGAAAATGCAATATCTTCAGAATTGAAAAGAATTGCTCCAGATTCGGAATCTGAACGTGTTACACTATTTGATACGGTGTGGCGCGCAACATCCTTCCTTGTATTTATGAGTTTTAATGGATATGGAGAAATTAATTCTACTGGGTTTTCGTGGCCTACAGGTGGTGATTCTAAATGACGATGCGGGATTTATTTAAAAATACCGATGATTATGAAGATGAATACAACAATCAAGAACAGCAGGATCAACCACAATTAACCGATGGTGGAGAAGGAGAGGAACAACCACAAGAAGGGAGTGTTTTTGATGATGGAACCGGGGTTATTCCGGGGAATGATATGTCTACCTCTCCGAGAGATTTTAGATATATTGACAGATTCGTGCGCGTGCGTGGAATGCCATCTCCTGCGCATAACACTAACGAAGAGAGCAATTTTATCCTTGGAGACTCGTTCGCAGAGCAGCTAGTTTTAAACTTCCTTTCCGATTCCGATCAAAAGAAGATACTTCGCAGTTTATATGATATAGTTGATGAAAGTGAAGGAAGTGGGAATGCGCGCGTTGCATTAACAGACGCAAAAATACTCGCTGCACGCATTTTGATGAAACGTTCTTCCACAGAAAACGCATTGAATTTAAATGAACGTTCCAGCCATATATCGACGTTAAACCGGAGTAATATCACCACTAAAACCAATCATATTCAACCATCTAGTAGTGGGGGATGGTTGTCTAGACTGTTTGGGCATTAAAAATTCTTTTTTCACAAAAATACAAAAATAAACACAAACATATAAATACTATTAGCGCGTATACTATTATATGGGAAAAGTAGATGACCCTGTAATTCCTGTCTGCCCCATTTGTAAACGGAAAACCATTTATTTCCGCGCAGACGGAACAATTAAGTGTAGAGCGTGTGGATATGATGGCCCTAATAAGGTGAAAGAATGACAGAAATTGATGTTAAAATTAAAGGTGTGAAGCCCCTTTTACAGCATTCGACTTATGCAATGACGCTTCCAAAATCGAAGAAAGTTAAATCTTCGGAACATGATACTGACAAAGAGGCAGAATTATGTTTGTATCTCGATGAGAACAAAAAGATGTGTGTACCGTTTATGCACATTCTCGCTGCAATGCGTAAGGCAACCAATCTTAAGAAAGGTGGTTCCGGTAAGAAAACACTCAAGGATTTTGTTTATTCCGGATTACAAGTTTCACCCGATCTTATTGAAATTACACCGCAGAAATACGATGTTGATATTCAGATTGTCAAGGTTGGTAATGCTCGTATTCCGCGCGCACGACCGCTATTCAAAAAGTGGGAAATTACATTCAAAATCAACATCATTGATGAACAGACATGGGATGCTGGCACCGTTCGGCAGGTGCTTGAAGAAGCAGGCAAATATCAGGGACTTGGAGATTTCCGCCCACTGTACGGCACATTTGAAGTTGTTAGTATGAGTGTAAATGGGAAAGAAGTGAAGTAATGCCAACTGGATATCGCACTTGTTTGGAAAAACAAATGTATGGTTATCTCACGGAACTTGGATACCAAACGGGTGTTGACTACTATGAACAATACCCATTTGGTTTATACGTTCTAGATTTTGCATTTGTTCAATCTAGAAGCCCATTTAGAGGAGTTGATATCGAAACCGACGGAATTCAATGGCATTCTGATTCGAAACAGAAGAAAAGAGACAACTACAGAGACTATAAATTGTTGAAAAGTGGATGGATAACAGAACGCTTCGGAGAAACGTTTTCTCTAGAAAATGTGGCAATTGTGCTGAAAAGGCATAATATTAAACCCTCTTTGTGAGGGGTGTGGTTTGTTGTGATAGGTTTAAATATGTTCCGATTAGGTTAGTTTCGGTTTGTTATGGTATGGCAAAACCGTCGAAGAGACGGGTATGGTTGGGTTTGTTCAGGTGCGTTTTGGCGCGGCAAGGCGAGTTTGGGTATGTTTGGTTTCGATGTGGCAAGGTATGGAAAAACCGTCCTTGTGACGGGTATGGTACGGTTCGGTTCGGAATGGTTTGTTTCGGCTTGGCGTGGCATGGTGCGACGCGTTGAGTTATGGTATGGTTAAACCCTTCTATGTGAAGGGTTAAAAATATTTTTTTTATTTTACCGGAACATGCGACATAAATTTCAATATGAACATTATAACAGAAATTGCCAAGCACGCTATAAAAACAATAACCCCCGCAGTTGTCATTGACATTCCTTTGTTGTAATCACCGCGCGCTATATTTTCGGCAAGTTGTCTAACAAAACCACCCCAGCTAGCAGAATTTCTTATTCGCGGATAAGAGTTATCTATTCTGATCCATTTTATTGTAGTATATAAATCAACACCCCTAGGTACGGGGATCTTTCCTTCATTCATCAACCGCCACGCTTTGCTCAAGGAATGTACTTGATCCGATTCATTTGTTTCATTCCACAAATCACATTCCCTTGCTATTGCTGCTCTTTCCGGAGATATCAACCCGGTCCAACCCTTGATGTCCACCAATATGCTCCCCGGGATTGACCCAATATTTACCAGCGGTTTCGATTCCCACGACCCTTGTAGAAACTTCGCAAAATCCACAGATTGATCTACCGGTCGCAACCAATTACTAATCGGGGTTAAAAACGGATATTTGTGTTTAACGAGAGAATTATATCTATCTTTTTCAAATACAAGACACGCTCCTGCTTCAGAGGTTAAAACGAAATTGAGCCTTTCATCTGTCTTAAACACAACCTCGCTCCGACTATTCATCGCACTCCACAAACCGTGGAATGGGGACATCATCCCCCATTGTAAATGACCCCAATAAGCCCATGCCAAAAAATATGCTAACGGGACGAGTGGGATGAAAAATACATAAAGTGGTTGACCCCAAAACGAACTATTAAATAACCCACCAAAAAATGGTTGTTCCACCACATGCCATTTCATTATCGAAAAGACACCAATAACAATTATTATAATGATGATCCCAATAAGAAGAAGTGTTTTTTCTGGTGTAAAAAAACTAACTTTTTCAGTATCTTTTAGATTAATTTCCGTATTTATTTCTTCTTCGTCGGTCATTAATATCACCTACTAGCGAGATAACTCGCCCCGAGACAAATTAATCCCCCCAAAATCAAAATCATTGCAATTCCATTGCGATCCCAAAATGTCAAATCTGGTATATTATCTGCTGCCAAATCTCTTGCTTTTTTCAATAATATTCCGCCAAATAATGAAGGAGAACGGTTCTTTGGTGTAAATTTGTCAGAATCATATGGATCATAGAAACAATAACACGGTATTTTTATACCATCGGGCCAAATTTTTTCTAATATAGGACGTAATTTAACATAATCATCAAAATCACTTATAGAATCAGGAATTAATCCTTCACGCGCGGCAGCGTAAAAATCACACTCCGACCCATCAAATCTCTGGAATTTAATAAGTTTTGTCTCTTCGGCAGCGCGTTTCATATTTTGCATGTCTCCAAATCGCCCGTGATTAAAATCATCACAAGCTTTACAAAGGGCAATGTCAGCAATTGGATCGGAAACTTCGTCGGAGTTATCTTTTATAATTACCGCAGACAAACCCCCCAATCTACCACCAGAAGAAGATGCTCCCATGTGCCACATATCTGTTTTAAAGAGATCCGAAAAATATAAAATACCTTCCGAATGGTATGTTAACATTCTTATAAACCACTTTCTAGATTTGGTGAATACAATAGTCTGTTGGGCGTTTGATCCAGAACCAGCCATTAGTGCATCTTTATACCCATAACACGAAGAAAGGGAACTGCATTTTCTCATCCACCCGAGATTATACCAAACAAAATATGCGCCTATAATAAATGCTAATATAGCCCATAATGGGATGGTATTTAACCAAAACAATTGTATTCCGTGGAACGGCGCAATATCAAGCACCGGATTCAACACCGGAGCAACCGTAGGTACAGGTGTTGCCGTAGCAACAGGTGTTATCATAACTACTTGTGGCGCTTGTGTAATGTTGGTAACGATTACGTTAGAAAGATCGGTCATTCTTCACCTCTAGGAATAATAACATAAACAATTTTATTATTATCTAACAAAACTTTTGCCTCTTGTTGCGACTTGATATTCAATCTTTTTACAATCCTATGAGGAATACTAACCATAAAAGACGAATCTTTCTGGTGTTGTATAGAAACAGTACTTATAAATTCTTCCATTGAGTATTTATAGATATTTTAAAGTATTTATAACTTTGTGTTGGTTTTATAAATACTATGCGTAAGTTTTATATACAATGAAAGAATACATTTAAATAGAGGTACTAAAAATGAAGAAGTATCAGGAAACAATGAAGTTGCAGCACAATGAACTCAACAAGCGCGCCAATTCTAAAGGCGCATATATAATAGATGGAGAAAAACTTATTAGGGAAGATCCAAAAGTCATCCGTATTGATGGTATTCGTGCAAAAAATACTGATACCTTTATGGGAGAAAAAATCTAAACTTTTTTAATAGAAACATTTATTAACAATGAATTGTAACACTATATATAATATATGGTGATTAAATTATGGTAAAAGCACGTTTAAGTGAAGCCGAATGGGAAAACATTAAAGAAAAATCCAATATTGTAGAAAGTGATGGGGAAGCACACCGCGCGGAATCCACAGAAGAAGATGAAGTGGAACCCAAAGCGGAACCCAAAAAGAAATACCCGTCGGTTGGACAGATGCAAGCAGCGAAGGGTGGAAAACCCGCTGGAGAAGTGACCGAATGGGAGTCACATGAGGGTTATGATGCTGGGGAAGAAACATTTGAAAAGCGACACCCAACACTTGCAAAAGCTGTGGATATTGGGAAGAAAGCAGTTGGTGTCGTAAATAGAAAATCATCCGAGTATTTAAAAAACGTTGAAAAATCTGATAAAAAATTTAAAGAAATGGAAACGGAAAAGGAAGATGAAGAAGAACCTGAAGAAAGAAAATCATCTAAAAAGAAATCAACTAAAAAATCAAAAGGTAAAATGTTGGATGAAGACGATTTTGATTTTGAAGATGAAGATGCAGATATAACAGCATTACATAAATCCACTTCTAAACAAAAGGTTTTACCCGGTGATTATAAAACTGCATATGGAAGCGGGATGGGAAAAGAAGGATATAAACCAGTATATACCTCTGGAATGGGGTTAGGGACATATCGCCCTGCTTATAAACCAACTATACGAGAAGAACAATCACCAGAATCATTAACTGATAATAGACGTGGTAAGAAATCCCCTGTGGAAGAATTAACACCACGCGAACCAACCCCCAAACCAAAAGAACCCCAACCAAACCGTTTCAACATGCAAAATTGGCAATCGATGGGTTTCCCCAACACGCTACCAATGAGCGCGCGCGGTGCTTTATTTAGACCCGCACAACAGCAACAGCCACAACAACAGGTTGTTCCTATGGTTCGTCAACCGTATCAACCGCGCGCCGCGCCCGCACCGCAACCTGCGCGCGCACAAGCACCAACACCACAACCACAAGCGCGCAGACAGGTGTTTGGCCCGATACCCAGAATTGGCTTGAATATAAATATACCACAGATAACAAGACCAAAAACAACTATTACACCTCCGCGCGCACCAACTGCACCCGCTCATATGAGTAGAGGTATTCCAACTTCTGCACCTTTAACATTTATGGGTGTTACATTAGGTGAAAAGAAGAAAACAGAATCAAAACCAATTACCAATATGGGAGCGGGGTATAAACACGTCCCCTTGGTTGTAATGAATGGGATTTATCCGAATGCTGGGTATAATCCCAAAACAGATCCAATTACGAAAAAATCTATTATTCCAAAAATACAAGCAACGGTTACTCCGAATAATTTTACGATGTTTGGCATAAAAATGAAGAATAAAAAACTTTAATACTTTTTTAAACAGATAAATTTAAATACATCTATTTTCTACTATATATTATGGGACTCATAGATCGTTTATCATATACTCTCGAAACCGTCAAGAAACAAAAAGACGAGCAAGAATTAAAGCGCGCGCTTGAACTTAAAGCATTACGCGATAAAACAATACCTGTTTTTGAACGGTTGATTAATAAATATCACGCACAAGTTAGGTATCTTGATACAGATGCTTATGTATTTGTTATCGAAAATGGACAAGAGCGTGGAACATATATTCCTTATACCACAGATGAAATTCATTTAGATCTTAAACTTGATACCTTTGTTCACAACTATACTTCGGCATCTAGGCATAAGATGCGCGCTAAATTAGAACAAAGTCTTGATGGTATTGAAGATAATAAAAAAGGTGGATTTTGGAATGTGGATATTGATATCAAAAGTTTTGATACAAGTTTGAATCGGAGGCATTGATGACAAACTACGGGCAAACGTCAAAAGAACTAGAGGAAGAATATGAAAATGAAGAGGATATTGTAGAAACCAAATATATTTCTACGTTCCCAAAGAAATTTTCAAGTATGGCACCATGTGAACAACTACGTGTGAAAATCCCTAATACCAATTCGAATCTAAATGTTATATTGGGTGTAAAGTTGCCACGCACGGATGTGCATGATACAACACCATGTGTAGTAAATATGCCTAATAGTTTAAAGAAAAAGAGATATTAGATTTTAGAATATTTCATTTTTATATCACAGTAGGGCAATGTTCCTAAACATTCTCCATAACCATGACTTTTTTTATTCCTGCAAACGCCAATATCTTTTATTGTTAATAATGTATCTGGTCGTAAATGCTTTTTCTTTTCTAAAGATTCGAGGCCCATAAAACTAGTTTGCCCGGGTATTTTAAATAAAAATTTAGATGTAGAAACCATTATATACCATTCTCCTTTCTAGTTTATAAACCTTTCGGTTGTTCTCACTTCTTTCCTTTCTTCTTCTGTGTTGGTAATGACGAAGGCAACGACATTGATTTTAATGTATTCGTAGTTCTAGGTACACCAATCTTTGGCATTGTGAATTGAGGCATTGCTACTTTTCTTTGTGGCGTAGGTGTTTTGATTTGTGGAGATGATACTTTCTTTTGTGGTTGCGGCATCACTGTCTTTCTTTGCACGGGCATATTAAACTTCGGAACAGCCACGCGTGGTGTTGTAACCGTTTTGGTGGGCTTCTGCGCGGGTTTCCGCGTTGCTTGTAATGAAAACGAAGGCAATGATGAAGCCGGTGCTCCCGTAACATTGGAACCAATTGCTAACGCTTTTGCAGTAATACGTGCAGCTTTCCACGGATCGAATTTGTACTCAAAAACCTCCACGTGTTTTTTAAATCTCCTGCGCTTATCAGATCCGCCGCCTCCGCCTCCGAGACCGCCCCATCCTCCGAATAGTGGAGGGATTATGATTTCGGGTTCTATTACAGGTTCTATCTTGGGTTCTGTAGTAGTAATTATTTTGGGTTCGGTTATAGTTGTCGTTTCTGTTTTAGTGGTTGTTTTTGTTTTTGGAACTATATCCACAATCGGAGCTGTTTTTATAAATTGCTCTTCCCGTTGCGCTTGTCGCGTTTCTTCCTTATATGATGGAACAGTTGTTGTTGAAACCAATTTAGATATATCATACATTAAATACGATTCTTTCTGTTTCTGTGCCACTTCGGATGTTAATATCAAATCTTGAGTATCTTTCAAGGTTTGAGTAGATAATAATGAAGGTAATGATAATGTGTCAGTTCTATATTTTGATATTTGCGCAAATTCTAAAGATGGTTTTACCAATTGTTCTTCTTGTTGAACATTCGATTTTAATAAACTAACCATACCCAAACCAGCTTTTGGAATTTCCATCTCCGTTACTACTTCTTTTTGTCCTTGTCTTAATTGTGGAATAAATAAGGGATATGGTATTGTAGTGGGTATTTTACCAGTTTGCAACCCCTCTACTTTTGGTAACGATTCGCTCATTATTTGTATTTGACCCGCTGCTTGCTTTCCTTCAACTTTACCCATAGGTTTCATTGTAGTTGGGTGTTCCCCAAAATATTGAACTTTTGTTTTAGCAAACCCAGATGGTTCCATTTTCTCTGTTATATCGCGTTCTGTTTTTAAAAGACTTCTCGTAGGTTTTTCTATAGATAAAGATGGAACTGTTCTGCCACCAATAACTTTAGTTCCCTTTATTCTTTCGAATCCACCAAAAGATGGTGCACTTGGAGTAACACCTTTCTTAATTCCCCCAACTGAATATCCAGAAACATCTCCGATTGAAGGAACAGTTGTTTTTCCAAATTTTAATGAATATACATAACGTGGTGCTCCCTCCCATTCAATTGAGGGTTTGTGTTCTTGCCAAAACGATTTGACAGTAATACTTGGGGTTTTTGCCAATTGCCCGATTTCCCACAGTTTTGTTTCTCCAGATATTAATGCGTTTTCTGCTGAAACCGGTAAATTCAATTTTGTAGTAAAATACTTATTATATAACGATTCCATTACCGGAGCGCGTTCACCATATTTTAATACTGCGATATCAATGGATGCTCTACCTAAAGCTGCTTGCGCTCTAGGAACAGCCGTTATTCTAGCAGTAACGATTGGCTCTGCAATCACCTTTACTCCCACAGATGGGAGTTTACCAATTTCTTTTGCTCCTGCATATAAATATTCTGGAGCAGATTCAATGTATCTCCCAATCTTCGTTGGCAGATTTCCAATATCCGATCTCAATCCATATCTTGGACTTGCACTTGTAATATATTCGGGAAAGTTTAATATTGCTTCCGGAGTTGCCTTCCGCAAACTATATTTAGCATATTCTCCAAATGTTGGTGTCTTTGTTGCATAAGTAGTTAATACAACTTCCCCTTCTGTTGGTGTTAATCCAATATGCGGAATAGACGTTTCCCGTTCTGCAATCATAGATTTATATTCTTCAAATCCTGTTTTAATTCCTTTTATACCAGAAGATATTTTACCCGGTAATGCAAATCCCGCTCCCATCGGAACAGCTTCTTGTAATATCAATCCTTTTGCAGTAGAAGATACCTTTTCCGGAGCGAATTCTGTTAGCCCTTTTGTAGATCTATATCCTACATCTGCCGCATACAATCCACCAAGAATCTTTGGTGCTTGTTCAATTATAGGAGTGGATATGGTAGAAATTACTTTTGCGGCGGTTCCAGCCTTCCCGGTTGATTCTAACAATGGGACAGCAACAGATTTTCCAGTGCCAAATATTGTTTCGGCTCCTTTAAATAATGTTCCACCAGCAGCCCCAACACCATAACTTATGGGAACAAGTAACGGTTGCTCATAAAATTGTGTATATTGACCCGCAAATGGATTTATTATAGATGACACTTGTTTTGTTTCTTTCGATGCAGGAATAAATTCTGAAATCGTGCTAGGCATTGTAAGTGCCCATGTTGTCGGAAGAACCGCCGTTGCATATTTTACCATTTTCTCACCAACTTCCGGAGACGGCAAATTCAATGTAGTTCTTATATTTTCTTGTAATTTATCCCACCCGCTTGGTGTTGATGATATAATCGTGGTGATTGGAGTGACATTCCCACCGGTTGTAGTATAAGGAGTTGTTGTAGTTGTTACTCCCCCAATTGTTTCTGCTACCGGTTTCCCTACAATAGTAGTTTCTGGCAAAATTGTTGGGGTTCCGGTTTTTGTGGTAGTTGTTGTGCCGGGTTGAAAAAACGCAAGAACCGGACTTATTATAGGAAGTTCGGTTCCAAATATAGCACCGGTTGGTTTTGTTTCTTTTGTTGCCATTGTAGAAACAAATGAGGGTTCTTGTGGCTGCGGAGTAGCACTTCCAACAACCTTCATCCCACCAGTAAGCGCAACGCCCGGCATCAACTCCGCCATTTTTGTCTCTGGAGGCATTGCACCAATCCCCACACTCTTCAATTCCGCTCCACTTGTAGGAGCCAATTCCCCCTTCACATTAACAGTCTGCAATACTGGAGATGCATTCCAATCAATACTCCACGGTTCCGTGGCCCATTCCGAACGGGGTTGATTCACTCCGGTGGGTGAAACGAGATTTGCAAGGTTGCCTGTCTCTGATGCATATCTTCCCATTTGTGTGCTCGGTGAAAGAATTCTACTATCAAGACGTGTAACATCTCCGCCATATGCTTCCGCTCCGGAACGTGAATATAACCACGGAGTTTTTAAAATATCCGCCGCGCGTTCCTTGTTATACCCTTCTGCAAATTTAGTTCCTGCACTTTCCTGTGTATATACAACGTCGGTTCCCGCTTTGCCCTTCCCTACAGTAAACATCCCACTCTGTAATGCACCCGCGCCACCCGATGAAGTTTCAATACCATAAATACGCTTGAATCCACCTTCCTTTTCATAAATAGATTTTGGAACCTGATAGAATCCAACAGTGCCGCTTGTTGGATCATATACGGCTTTTGCATCACGGATTTCAGTTTTTGCTACGTTCCCCAATGGGACATTAAATGTTTCTCCTTGAGAAATCGCGGTTGGTGGTAATGTATTGGTTCCCACCATTGGAGATCCAATATCAGTTCCCGCACCCATTTTATTAGGAACAAAATACGATTTTGTTACTACAGGCTCTATTGCTGTTGTTCTTGGTATAATATTACTTACCCAATCACCCGCTGCCTTTACTCCTCCGCCAATCGCCCCACCCATGATCCCAAAACCTTTTAAAGTGGTATCGACAGGATTCAATACTGATGATATTATTGGATTTGGTGGTGCCGACACTATTGCTGATGGCACTATCGGACTATATGTCTGTGCAGCGTATTGCTGCCCACTCGTTGTTGTTGGTTGCTTAACAGTTACATTAGCCCCCGCTTCCCGCCCCCACCCGGATATAGTTCCCAATGGATTGGTTACAAATTTCCATATGTTACCACCAACATCTGTTGATTGGGATGGTAGACTACTAGATCTTCCAATTACCTTCATATCACCAGTGAATGATACGCCGGGCATTAACTCTGTTGATGGTGACGAACCACTATAATATGATAATTGTGGACTAACTACATTCGTTTGTGTAGGTAATGTTTCAACACCCGATTTAATTTGAGACATATCATATACTCTGGATGCTGGAATAGCATACCCGGAAACCGATGTGTCTCTGGCACTCGCAAGATTAATAGCGGATGGTGAAAACCCTTCTGATACTGCCCTTCTTGCAAGATTTACATCTACAGCACCGCCGGTTCTTCCGATCAATGCAGCAATACCAGCTGCTGTATTGGTATCATAATATGTTGGAGTTATTGAATGTGCGATAGATTGCCGATATGCACCTCCAGAACCAACGGTGTTATAATGTTGTTGAGCATATTGTGAAGTGATCGCTTTATATGCATCTGAACCACCAGACGCACTAAATCCGGGTTCGTATGTTACTTGACCTGTATATGCAGATTGATAACCTATAATATTGCCAGATGAATCACGAACAGCATAAGAAGCATATGATCCCATCTACTCACCTGCGCGCATATGGATCTTTAGGCATTTGCGGGAGTGGCGCGACAACTGCTTGAACCAAGTATGCTGCCGCGCGCTTTGTTTGCCCGGGTATTACTATAGTGTTCTGATTCGGCACATTCATATGTGGTGCATTATCGGTTTGTATCAATTTTGGAAATATAACTGGAGGTAACATTCTACAACACCTTTATATATGAATTGTATTCATACTTTATAAATGTTTTGGTATAGAAGAGAAAAATATATAATATTTGGATTAGCCTACGTTCTTGAAAATTGACATGGTCACGCCAACGACTGAAGCTAGCAATGCCCCAAAAGCGAGAGGTTGAATTACAACAGGCATTGAAACTCCAATTCCGCCGGAAAATAAAAATGCTCCGGATAATAAAAGACCGATGATTGAAGCCAATCTAAGGTTGGCGTGACTCAACCACATGCCTAGGTAGATGAAAAAGAAAATGAGGAATGAGGGGACGGAAAGATTATTCATCGTTGTCCATGCGTATGGGGAGAGAGCGTTACCGGGAAAGTAAATTATACTGAAATTTGATGCTGTAAGGTTATTAAAAGCATTTCCAAAAGTTGTAGTGGGCAATGGACTCAAATATGGTGTAGGTGTTATTGTTATATACGGGGGAGAATCCGCTTTCACTATACTAACAATATTAAGCGCGCATATAATTGAAATGATTTTAGAGATGTGTTTTTTAAAATCAAGCATATGATTATATACCATTGTAATGTTATAGCATAAATAGTTTTCTATTATTTTTTATATTTTGCAATAATGTCGGCATGTTCCACTTTATAAATTTCATATTCTTCTGGTGACAGATAACACTTCTTTCCTTCTTTTGCGCGTTGTTCTACCAAATCTTCGATGTGCTTTATCCAATAAATTCTATCCTCTGTAGTCCCATTCTTCCCTCGTATTATACCATGTTCTTTATCAGTTAACAAAACAAATTTATTCGGATCGCCCTTGATATAATATTTCACTCTCTCCCCATTGTTAATAATCCACGCATAATATCCGTTAACATCTTCGTCCCAAATACAACATGCTTGTGGTTGCCAATAAAGATGATGTCGGGTAAGCGCCCTATAGTTTTTATTATCAAATCTTGTTTTACCAGATAATATACTTTTGTAATCATAAGCAGCGTCTATACGATCCCATAAATCTTGGTTCCAGCGTTCACAGTAGTATGCCCGACTATTATTATTCGCATTTCTTAATGCTTTGTTTCCGTACCATATCCCTTCTCCATTAGAAGCGATCAAATGTTTTTCTACCCAATATGGATCTTGCGCCATCCTTTTATTTTCTTCAATTCTCCATTTTTGCCACTCGGGGTCTCGGGACATCTTTTTATTTCGTTCTGACATCATATTTTGCCATTCGATATTATCAGAACGTTCGTTTATACTTTGCATAAATTTATCTTTAAATATAGGATCTTCGAAACGCTCTTTTGCCATTTTACTCATTTTCTCTATATATTCAACATTATTATAAAGTTCCTCGCGTCCTTTTATCCATTTTGGATTTGAAGGAAGTTTTTTATTTGTTTCTCTCCTCCATTCCTGCCATTTAGGATCATTTGATCGTTTCTTCATTGCTTCATTATGACTCTTTATCCATACTGGGTTTGAAGATAATACTTTCCCACGTTCCTTACATTTTTCTTCATAATCTGGAGCAGACATTATTTTTGCAATTGCTTTTTTATTTGCTTCTTTCCATTCGGGTGTTTGCACCATTTTTCTATTTGCTTCTGTAGTATTTTCCAACCAAATCGGATCTTTTGCCATATGTTTGCACGCGCAATCGTGGCATCTATATTGTTCTTTTGGTTTACTAAAATTACAAATATAATCAGTTCTTTGACTACCACAATCCAAACAAGTATACGTATCCATCGTATTATTACCACCATTAATCCCGCGATTCTTTGCAGCGCATGATTGACACATATGCTTTTCGCGGGATTTATGAAATGTAGAAGGATACCCAGTTCTGGGTTTACCACATATAATACATTTATACGTAACCTTTGGCATTTTATTTTATCCTATAAGATCTACTCTTCATCCCGCGCGTCTCTATTCTCTCATCTTTCCAATATTTCGTATGGCAGTGTGGGCAATATGTTGGTATTGTATCAACGGTTTTTGCATTCCATCTATGTTTACATTCTTTACATTCGAAAGTCATCTTTAAATATATACATTAATAGTATTTATACTTTCGTATTGAATGTAGAAATGTATTTATAAAAAATAATATTATATTACCAACTATCTCCTGTATCATAGGTAGTCACCCTGCTCGCTTCTGACCACAAGCGTACGATGATAAATATTTCACATAATATAATTAAAACCCAAACAAAACTCATCATCCACACTATAGAATCCCCTGATAGAGCATTCCACCAGTATGGTGGAGTATACGCTTTAAACAGCGGCACCACCTTTGAAAACAACGTCCCAAATATAATCGTATAAATTCCCAATGCCAACGTGACTGCCAACATTGAAATTCCAGCTATTAACATACGCCCAGCAGAAGTCATTCAATACCCACCCCCTTGTTTTGAGGAAACATAATTGCAACCGAAACAATAATCATAATAAATCCTCCTACCCATGTTCCAACCAATGCCCAATCTGTAGCATATAGTATACCAACTATACATAACACAATTCCAATAATTAAAAATATTAAACCTTCTGTCTTCATACATTGCGACCTCTATCCCGTTTACTCTCAATTATAAGATTATACCCCGATGCAATCAAAAACAATATTCCCATTGCATAGAAACATATTGTAAGTAAATGAAATGTATTCATGGAATCCTGCGTAGTCAAACCCAACGAATTTAGATTATTCATTGTGTTTCCTAACATATCCCACGCTTTGCCTATCGCTATACATATTGTCCCCCATGCAAAAAGGTTAATAATAAATCCCTGCATTGCTCCTGCTGACATAATTAGAGCCTCGCATCTTGCGGCATGGGCTTAAATACGTATCTAAACAATACCAACATATAAATCAACCATATTCCCACTTGCAGCAATCCTACAAATAACATTGCTTCCGCAGAATCTTTAATCCACGGGTATGTTTGCAGAAGCACTACAGAAAAACATGCTACTGATACAAGAAGTTGAACGATCAATACTAACAAATTCCACCCCATTGTAACAATAGTTAGTAGAGGATCAAAAAATTGCCCAAGAATATTATCCGTGCCACTCGTGGTTTGAATATTTGTCAACATCAGATTTCCATTAATTGCGCAATTCTCATATGTCACAGAACCATTCGCGCATTCAGATGGGGTAGCAACTGTTGCTCCTGCTTCAAATATACCTGCGCCATTAATTAACCCGATTGTAGATTGCATGAGTAGAATAAACACAAGAATATTAATGAGTGGGTCGCCAGCTCCATTTATACCATATAAGAACCGTTTCTTCTCGGTCATGTAAAGTATAACCGCAATCAAGGCACACATTATAATTAATCCCCATTGTCCAACGGGATTTGGAGTTGTAAACCATTTTGCCCATGCTGTAAATGCTGCTATCCCCACCGCGATAACACAAAACTGTGCAGATGAAGGTTCATCGGCTACCCAAGCAATCCAAATGATCAATGCAAAGGAAATAATATTATAATAAAACGCCGCCTGTGCAGCAGTAACACCGGGCACATTTTGTATACCCAAATCAATAAGATATCCCCCTGCACCCAATAACGTTGCAGATGTGCCAGCAGCCATTTGTGTAACTGTTTGTGCCGATACAGATGCTATTAATACCGAAATGGATGATATAAATAATACCAATCTACGTTTCATTGAAAACATTATTACACACTCCGAGTGTAATTTTCCCATGCGATATAGTTCTTACCACGTTCATTAAGCACCGTATAATTTAACTGATAGATCGAACCTGCAACCGGAGATGTAACGTTTGTCATATATACCGTTGTATTCAAATCCACGTCTTTCAAATAGAAATCTATTCTCGTTGTTAGATCAGTCATATCTTGAAATGACCAATGGAATGTTACATTTCCAATGTCTGGTTCTGTCGCCCAAACCTTTGTGTTCCCGCTAGCATACAAATCATCCCATATATTATCCGTTGTTACAGGAACAATAAATTTAAGCTGATACTGTGAATCCTGTGGATACACCGAATAATAATTTGTATTTCCGCCATATGTTACATTAACATCATATTTAATAGTGCTTAACATTGTAAATACTATATTGCCCTGTGAATCCGTAGATCCGTGCATTATCAGTGTACCATTCAACGCATCGTTTGCAGAATCCGAATTCATTCCATAATTGTTAATTAAATCCGACAACCCTTTTGGCAAAGTCGTTTCATTATAATTAGCATTTACAACCGCCTCCTTCAATTGATTCCCATATACATCCACGATGGAAAACTGAACTGTTTTTGGTGTGTACCATGTCGTTGATGTAGATGCGCTTTTTTCAGATAACTGCACCGTTTCTTCTCTATCACTATCCATCACATACGATACCTGCTTCCCTGCATACCCCGTTGACGCTAATGTGAGAACAACGGTGCTGTAGGGATAGGTGAGGATGAATGTTCCGTTTGTTGTCAAATATGTGGTTGAACTGTCGGTGAGTGATACATCTGGGATTACTAACCCGGTTGCGCTATCTGCGACGTGAAGGGTGAGGATATATTGGGGGTCCATCCAGATATCCTGCTGGGTGAAACCTGACACATCGGTAGCTGTGATATTCACCGATGTTGAATTCCAAATTCCAAAACTACTGTTAGTAATCGTAAGTTTCACGTATTTCGGAACTTGCGTTGAATTGTAAGTGAATGATGTGTTCTGAACGTTATCAATAGTGTGTGTAGATCCTTCTACAAAATCCCATTCGAGAGTATTGATTGTCGCATTAAAATTTGTTGATGTATCATTTACAATAACGACAAACGGTTTATATCCTGATACTGCGTTGATATTGAATGATGGATATAATTCACTTGCATTGAGTACATTAATATAATCTGTTTTTACAAGGGATGAATTTCCGGCTGTGTTATTCCCAACTGATAAATTAACAGAGTATAATCCTTTGGATACATATGTATGCGTCAGGATGTCGGGCTTGCCATTTAGTATATCTCCATCTCCAAATGACCAGTTCCAAGAATCCGGTGTTCCTGTTGATTCGTCTGTGAATGTTACATCCAGTGGTGCGTGACCTGTTAATGGGGTGCCTGTGAAGTCTGATGTGAGGGGAATTCCGCTAGGGATATTACTTACATTCACAAAACTTGAATTATACCCACTGATATTATACCCCTCGGAATTACTTGCGTTCAACCGGATACTCCAATTTCCGATACCGAACGTATATTCCGGATTCTGCAACTGGCTGAACAATACTTCTGTAGCAATCCCGGTTATATTTGCGCAGGACCAATTCCATGTCGTTGGACTTCCAGCTGTTGCATCTACGAATTTAACAGTATGTGGGGATTGGCCGGAACTTGAAATCGGTTTTGTAAATATAGGGTTTGTCCACGCTTTTCTCATTGTTGTATTGTCAGTTATTCTGGCACGTACATATTTTTCATAGCCAGAATCAGATATCGTATAACTCGCCCCAGTTACAGATATGTTCGTACTATTAACAATCCCACCATTTGTTATCCATTCGACGGTGCTAGCGTTAGGAAACGATAATGATATTTTTCTATTTACAACCGATATTCCAGAAATTATTGCACCCGTAGTTGAATAATAATTCCCATCATTTAATGATTGTTTTATGCTTGAACAATCTAATGCATCTGAATAAACCATTACCCACCCAGAATTAAAAACTGTTGAAGTTGGATCGTGCATGTCATCTACGGCCGACCCATAGACGCTACGACTCTGTGTTCCAGATGAGAGTATAGAGTCCCATAAATATTCAGAATTATTTCCTCCATAAGTGGTATCCCCCCCATTAAATACCTCTATAGTTTTATATCCGTTTAATAAAATCAGCGTTCCCAAATCCCATGCTGCCGGAGAATATAGAGGGGATGCTATTGTAGGTATTGAACCATTAGATAACATGCCATTTATTTTCGATTGGGGTTGAAAACTTGTTTGAGTGACATTTCCCCCTATATTTGTCATATAACCGATGATTGTTGTATTATCAGGACTCCTTGCTTCTTCTTCGGAACCATTGATATGTAATATTCCAGATACCCCCGGGTCTGGTGTAACATATGCATGATCGGTAATGGCCAAGAAATTATACCCGGCGTTTTTATAGGCGGTAGATACAACTGTGGGGGAACTTGTTCCATCGGAATTCGCTGTATGCGCATGCAATTGTCCTTTATACACATTGGTTTTATTTGAGTATGGTGATACTATTTCATTGAGGTAAAATGATGTTATTGGAGAAGCAGGCGAAATTCTTGATTCCCTCATCTCCAATTGGCTGATGCTGGTGTATGTATTATTATTATTTTCTTTTATGTATAATCTATAATATTTGTAATTTTCTGTATTGTAAAATTCGTATGATTTTCTTGTTTGAGTTGTAGCATCCCATGATATATTATATTGAGTGTCGAGTATAATCCATGTGGCTCCATCGTTGGATGCTTGTAATTCCCACGTTCTGGGTGCTTCTTGCGCTGCCGTAGAATAATACCCATCATACCGTGGAGAAACGATAGAATAATTTTGCACGGCCTTTCCACTTGATAATTGTATTTGTATCCATGTCGGAATCCCACCGTTCGAAGACCACCTGTTGTTATTTTCGTTATTTCTATCAAATGACCACCATGCTGGATATCCACTGAACACCGAAGCAGCACTTGAAAAATTACCAGTTGGTGTTGTATCACTTGTCATTATCGGAACAATATTTGTATCTGGGGGGTGCGTGAACTCTGCGGTCTGTGGGGCGACTTCGGAAATTGGCAATGATGTATTCCACATCGCAATTTCATCAATATATACTGGCATATCATATCCATTAGAGAGTGATCCAAATGTCGGGGTGCTATCGTTCATTAATGTGGCGATAGTAGAAACTGCCGATACCTCGACCCCATTTTTAAATGCGGCAATGTGTGTAGAGTTTCTACGGATTACGTATTGTTCCCATACTCCTTGTGTTGGTATGGATATGATCTGTGCACTTGCAACATTCCAACTTGTTGCACCACTTGCCGCAGAATACCATTTTATAGCCCCATCACTGTATGATATAAACAGTGGCATATACCCACCTGTCGGATCGAATGCAACTAACGTATCGATATCTGCAAGTCCAGCAGTATTTGGAAAATATACCCACATCGAAATTGTAAATTCTTTGGATGCAATACTAAATTCACTACTTGATGGAAGTTGTATTCTTGCTAAATCGGTTCCACTAAAATTCCCGGATGCAGATCCGAATTTTTTTGTAGTGGTATTAATTGTAGCATTGAATGAGGATACTGTGTGCCCGACATCGTCTATGAAATCAGAACTACCATCAACCCCGTTATTATGCAGTAACATCACCAAATTCCCGTCGTAATTAATAAGTTCGGCATTTGCCGATCCGATTCCAACCAGTATCAATATCAGGATTAAAAATATGTTTTTGAACTTCATGGTGCCACTACCAAATGCAAAAAGTATTCGTCTCATCCCGTCACCACCTTGTAAATATCCGACACAGAATACCCCGTCTTATTCCCCTGCACGTTGTAAAGTTTGTAGGATAACGAACACGAATGCCCATTATCGCAGATGTAGTATCCTCGCGGGTTTGCTACCTTGACGTAACTTTCCGAAGCGTTCCAGACGTAGACGCTGGCATTGGGGATTAATTGCCCATATGTTTTAGATCGCGCTATTCCACTAATAGCAACTCCTGTATATGCTATATCTGTTTGATTTAATAGAGCAAAATCCAAAGATATGTTTTTTGCCACAAGAGGAACGAAACTGTAATTATATCTTGTGTACCCGGATTTCGTGACGTTAATGTTTATAGCACTACCTGTTAAGAACCCCGTCAGGAGATATGTTCCGTTCGCTGCTGTCGTGTATGTGTGCTCGGTTCCGAGTTGTGCCATCGAAACAAGTGCTCCGTCAAGTTCTGCCGTGGTATTGGCATCATAAACAGTTCCTTGGAATTTGGCATAACCTGTTAATTCAGTTTCATCCCAGTTCAATATAGATTCCGTTATTGGCGCAAGGGTGTTTCTCACGATGATTTCTGCATAGTAGACACCGGTGCTATCGGAAGTCGACCAGTCAAAATCGTAGGTTCCGGTCTGGGTGGTGATCGTCTGTGAGTGCAGAACGGTTCCATACACATCAAGTATTGAAAGCGTATAGATGTAATGTTCTCCGGGTGAGTGAACATCCCAGTAATCGTTGGTTACGTCCCACGTCACTGTAGCGGAATCTCCCTGCGAGTATTCGTCGGAACTCCAAGCAACATAAGCCCCCGATGTCGTTACCCAGAAATACGAGGTGGTGGACGAGTCCCCGAGCGATACGCTCCATTTTCCGTTTTGTATCGGTGCCCCTGCGACGCTCAAATCTGATATTGGGATTACGCACTGGCAACTCATATTAGCGACGGGGTAGGATTTGACAGCCGTTCCCGCTGGGTTGGTGATGGTAAGAACGGTTGCATCCGGATAGGGGCGACCGTAGGAGAGGCCGAAATAGTTTGAATCTTTGGGTATTGGTATCCCGGTCGGATCGGTTGTGTTGAGTTGGTAAAGTCCTCTGGCTGCTGGTGCGGAGCTGTCTTCATGGATAAACCAGTCTGGGGGGATGGAACCTATGATGGTGGCGTCGTCGGAGTAACCTATGATGATGTCGTCGAATCCAGTACTATAATATCCGCCATTAACCGTAGATATTATTTTAATGTACGATGGGTTAAGTGTCACCGCGCCGGATGCGAATAATACATCATTAGCATAAAAATAAGCAGTCCCTCCGGATACCACCGTTTCTATTCTAGTGCCTGCTGATGACACTCCTAGATAATACCCGGATGATCTTAACACAGCCCCGGTTGAATCCAGTAATTCGATTTGAATTTGCGGTTGGTTGGCCCCTAACCATCTCGCAGTAAATGCCGCATAATTAAATGATGTAGATGTTACACTTTGAATATAAGTATTCCCGGTTCCACCAGATATCGTAGAGTAAATATGTCCATATGTATCAGGGGATGCAACTCTGGTATTTGTATTAAAATACCAATCCCCTTCCGTCGCCGGCCCCGTGACTGCGGTATAATCCTGAAAATCCGTCTTAATCGGACTTACACTCCCCATCACCGGCAATACCATCAAACACAGCAATACCACAATCAAAAATCGCTTCATTTCGTGTACCTCCCCCGAAGTTTGCGAACTGGTTTTTTACCATATGGATTCCCACAGCGGGGGCATCGTATGGGGTGTTCAACTCTAGGAAACTTATTTATATGTTTACAATAATTACACTTCATCATGTAGTAATTGTATAGTGTTATAGTATTTAAACCTTTCCATACCATTTATATACGTGTATTATAACTAACACAAAACTATATATATTATTACGACTACTATTATTAATATGAGATTGCAACCAAACGAACAGACACCAGAAGGATATTATAGATGTGTCAAATGTAATTATATTTGGCACGCGCGCATAAACCCCCCGGCACTACCGGTTTCGTGTCCAGATTGTAAAAGTCGATATTGGTCAGGAGAGAAACAAAAATGACCCGCATTAAACTCTCACTACGTCTCGGAACAGTTGGAGGTATTATTTGGGGCCTTCTATTCACAGCCTACTACTCCATGCTCCCTTACATCAATGTTTTACAAACAAAACGTTTTGAATTCGCATGGAAAAGCGCATCGATTTGTTTTGCAGCGTTGATAATTATTATTCTCGCCCTTCCATATATTTACAACGCTTTCAAAGAAGCATACCAAGAGAGGAAAAACAAATGAAACGTTTATTCATAATTTTATTAATTTGTTTAATTATCCCTATAGTATCCGCCAACGATGATATTACAATAGTAACACCGTTTCAAACTACACCTGCTCCATCAACCACGGGTTATATTCCAACACCTACTCCAATTCCAACCCCGACGCCAGCCCCCGTTCCCACACTAACACATTATATTTCACAAGGAGAAACGATTTATGTTAACGATACTATAGATATATCAGGTGTTGTCCCACCTTACCAATATCTTGCTTACTGGAATGGATATGATGAATACGATTCAAATGCATCGTATCTTATTACCATGTCACAACGAAAATCGGATTATTACAAATTTTATATAGACCCATCTATATTTGAAACAAGAATTGGAAAATGGTATAAATACGACGGCAACTTTGAAAAGAATGCAAACAGTCTTGCATTTATTGTATATCCGCAATCATATAGAAACAGCACCATGCGATATCAAAACGGGACTATTGTAAATATTTCGGAATTGGTTGTAAATAATTATACCGATTATGAAATACCAATTAATCCTCCCGTTGAGATTAAACACGTTTCTGATTATCTTGTTGCGCGCGGAGACCCTTTAATAATTAAAACAAATACCACAACGAATGTTTGGTTGTTCGGAAGACTAGATAAATTGTTGGATTTCAAATCTACCAATGATACTTCAATAGATTTGACAACTGATATACTCTCTGGGTTTGAACCCGGATCATATACAATTAAAATGCAGACGGTTGGTAATGCAAGCAATAGTTTCACCGTTAAATATGATATAGAAACTGAAAAAATCAAATGGTTTGATTCATCAACATTTTCAATAAAAGAAATTGACACAAGTGGATTGTCTCCCAGAGTATTGGAAGAAAAGTTCAACAACGTTTTGCCATCGACATTAGATGTGTTTACCACTTATAAGTTTGAATTACAGGAACCTTATATAGAAATCCAAAATGTGAGAGAAACGTTCACACCAAATTATACTATCAACGAAGCCGGTGCAATAGAATATAATACCAACATAAGTTATATCGAAATAAAAGGTTATACAAATGTTGCTATAGGAGACACCTTAAAATTCATAATTGACGAAAAACAACAGACCCCGAGAACACTCAAATATTACACAACCACTGCTGTAGCTGGTGGGACAAAAGATCCGGGTGATATGAGATGGTTTGACGTTCTGATTTCTTTGGATAAATATAACATGCCACTTGGAGATCACACAGTTACGGCATTCACAAATCTTTCTGATGCGGGAACCGTATATACATTTACAGTATATGCAGCGGCCCCGAATTCATATGTGCCGCCAAAAACAATAAGATATGTGTCTGGTAGATATGGGCCGGAAGAATTTGTGCCAACACCAACACCAATCATAGAAACCGTAACCGTGCCTGTTCCCGGGCCGACACAAATAGTAACAGTAGAAGTTACACCATCCGATGAGAAGATTAAAGAACAACAAAAAATTATAGCGGATGAAAATTTAAAAATATGGGGTTTCAGAATAATTGGGGGCGCTTTAATTGTTGGGATTATATGGTATTTGATTTCTTTATATTTGAGGAGGAAAGAACTCAATGACTAAATTTTTCGATCTTTATACAATTGGCAGTGTAATATTTATATTTGGATCTTCCGTAGCATTGTGTTTGGCATTGCTATTTACAGATATTGATAATAGAAATATGCCATTATCCCCGTTATTTATCATCCCGTTTATAATTTCTATTATTGGGATCACTGTAATATATATCGGTGAAAAATATCATGATTGACTACATCCACGCGGCTGCTTATGTTGGTGTGATATCCACATTAATTTATTTAATCCCGCTTTGTTATTGGGATATAAAATATAGGAAGATACCAAAATGGACATTGGTTCCACTAATAATAATTAATTTACCATGTTTGTTTATAATGTATACAAATGGATTACCATTCGCATATATAGCATTGTCGTGTTTATTAACAGCATTCTTTATATTATTATTTATTAAGAATTGTTATCGCGGTGCAGATGCGCGATTCTTGATACTGATATCGTGGTTCTGTATATTGAATCCAATTAATCCATTAGATAGTTCAAATATATTTCAAATCATATTTGTTATAATGTTGGCGTTCACATCGATTATGTGGATGATATATGTTTATTTCTATAATCGACACGCTGGGAATAGGGGTTTGAATTTGTTACAGAAATTTAATAACTACCCGCGTGGATCTCCGTGGATGATCCCAATCGCAATAGCATTTATTTTAACGGCGGTGTTTGCATGAACGAAGAAATAATAATTATAGATAAGTTTGAAGTGTTTTATAAATGGTATCGTTGGTGGAAAGCGCGCGGAGGAATGCATTACTATGGATGGGGAGATGGTGAGTATATTCTCGAAGGGTTGAAGAATGATCCGTCGAAAGTTATTGAACTTGGAAGGTTGCAGGGTTGGTGGAAAGAATGACAACAACACGTGAAGAAGAAATGGCGAAACTGCGCGAACGATATGCGCAGAAAATGAAAGGCGGTATACCGGAAGAAAAACCACAGAAAGAAGAAGCGCCGGTTATAAAAATAAAATTAAAGAAACCGCGCATAAATTTAAAACCATACTTATTCTTAATTGAAAATGACATCAGGAAAATATTCCGACTTCCACAACGAGAGTGGGGGGTTGGTGGATTGAAGTTTGAGGAGTTAAAGAAACCGTTGAATTTGGATTGGTTGGAAAAGAATGGGGGGAGGTTGTTTTAATCACCAATAATACCCTCTATTTTTCACAGGTCTTAAATACTCACCAAACTTTTGAAAATATTGTTTTTCCTTTTCTCTGAATGATTTATTCAACCCTCTCCTATACCACGAAGGATCGTGCCTCATCCAATAACGATTAAATTTCATCCACCCGAACATTGGATGATTATATAAAACCATTCCTTTTCTTATAGTGTCACTCATTCTTCTGTCTCCATCTCTCGGATGAAAGGTTCCTCTTGTGGATAGTTATCCATTTTTTCCGGATTTGTTTCTTGAAGATTTTTATTTATTCTCACATACATTGGGTGGTCATGTTGTTCCCACAATTCTTGGTTCCTAACAATCAGATCTTGTCTGATTTCTTCCCACCTAATAAGAGCGGTCTTTTTAGAAAGACAAACATATTGTGTGTTCGTAGATTCGTAATCACTTATACCCACAAGGTAGATTTTCGTAGTTCCTCATTAAGCGCGCGCAAAAATTCCCGCTTCCTTTCTTTTCTCTGCTGCTTCTGATCTAATTCTTGATTCCTGCAAAATCCACAATGACTCATACAAAGCGCGCGGTAAGGATGATAGGCCAAACCATACTCGTGGATAGAATTGGTAAAGTTGTGGAATGCTACATTATAACGGTGCGCTTTTTTAACGATTTTATTGTAGATGCGACGTGTATGTGACATCAAAAGAATATATGAGTTGAAAGTATTTATAAATTTCTAATGTCAACGCTCGGATTTGAACCGAAGTCTCCTGCGTCCAAGGCAGGAAGGATACCAGACTACCCCACGTCAACAAAAGTGTTTATCAAACCGGCACATGGGACTTGAACCCCGGACCCCATATCTACTTCGTCACACCACCTCAAGGCGGCCTCATTCTTTTCGATATGGACTTACTCCGCTCTGGATCATAGTGGAATTCCACAACCGTTTCCGGATATTACGTGGCACAGACAACCACAGAGATGCTTTAACCACCAACCCGTGATCAATGGATTGGGCCGGTTGATTGTGTCTTTCCGTGTACAAATCAGACACGCTGTTTGGTATCAAGAAACAGCACTCGTCTCGTGGCGTGGTCTGCAACACCGCTTTAACCACGGATAGGGTCGGAATGAGTCGAACATTCCCCGCAAGGTTCAAAGCCTTGCATCCTTAGACCGGTAGACGACGACCCTTCAATGCCAAGAAGAGAATATTTGATATGAACGCAATCCCTTATATTTCTCTTCTTGACACATACACATACGCTTCAAAACTATTTATACTTTTATATTTTCTAAAGGACATTCTTTTGGGAACTTTCTTTGTTCAAAATCACTAAAAACATCAACGTTGTTGCCAACATCGAAAATCTTTTTATTGTTCTAGTACAACATCTATCAGATATCTCTCTTGTTTAGTAATACCGTGATACCCGCCGCATATCGTCAACAGTTCCATTACAACATCTATCAGATATCTCTCTTGTTTACAATCCATCAAAAATTCTGTAATGGACAGAACCAGGTTCTAGTACAACATCTATCAGATATCTCTCTTGTTTAGCACGTATTTTTCTTTCTTTTCCCAAACAACGCTTTCTTTTTTGTCTTTTTTATACAACCGTTTTCTTGTTGTTCTTTTATTTCTGTAATGCCACGCAACAATATATTTTTTGCAGCGTTGGTATCCCTATCATGAGCAACCCCACATTTTGAGCAAACCCAATTGGATTCTGATGTTAATTCATTATTTACATTACCACACTTATTACAAGTTTTAGATGTGTATGCAGGATTAACCTTTATCAGATGGTCTCCCATTTTATATGAAAGCATACGAACAAATTCACTGAAACTATTATCAGTCCACGCTTTGCGTTTCGTCCGATCTCCCTTCAACGTTGAATTTGAAACTTCTGATGGGTTTCCTCTCTTGGTATGGAAATCACGCAAATCCATATCTTCAATAACAACATAATCGTAATTGTTTTTTAATGTGGTTGTTATATCGTGCAGCCACCATTCTTTTTTATTTGAATCGTGCTCGCGAATATGTTTTATTTTTCTAGAAATTATTTTATATTCGCGGGAATCATAATTAAATTTGGATGCACGCTCGTTCCAATAGGATATTTTTTCTTCAGCGTCACTAATTAATTTGTTAATTTTTCTACCATCGGATAAAGTAATGAAACAACGTTCATTGTTATTTAATCTGCGTATGTTCATATCAACCCCAATAATTTTCAGTTGTGATATGGGTTGTGATTGTACATTTGATGATTCAAATTCACATGATAGTGACGCATACCAATTACCAAGTATATCACGAGAAACATTTACGCGTTTTATTTTACCACGTATGGGTCTGTGATAAACCAAATTTAATACCCCGATTGCCGGCAACTTCAACTTTCCTTGTTCTTCGTATAAAACAATAGAATCCGATGAAGTCCATGTCATAGAATTATAATTTCGCTCCTTCGGATACTTGGGATATCCGCCCTCACCTTTGAAAAATTTAACACGCGCGCTATTTACACGTTCTAAAACTTCCTGAAGCATAACAGCGGGGGGAATATCAACTTCTATGTTGTTTCCTTTGTGTTTGTTTTTTAATATAACTCTTGCCGACTTAACAAATTCATAATCGCTTGTACTAATACCAGTTAATTTTTTACCCCCACCTTGATGAGTAATGGGTTTACCAAGATGGTAATATTCATTTGGTATTTTTAAATTGGTGGTTTTATGACCATACCAAGCAAAATTTTCTAAATATGAAAATTTAGCAAAATTGTAATCATCTTCAAAATTATGTAATGCATAACGATAAAACCACCAACAATCGTGTAACCACATTTTCAATATGGTTTGTTGGTGGCGAGATGGATACACGCGAAACTTATAGGCCATTTTAGTTTTTGTTGTTTCCATCCCAATTCACCTTTAAACAAGATTCGAGTCTGACTGTTGCTTTTTATCAGATTGCTCTGAAAGGACTACTAGACTAGTCCTATATCCTATACGCGTTATTAGTATTTATAAGTTTCTAAAACAAAATATTTAAATACTATTAAAACGCATTAATATATGGACTTGTTCGAAAGTCCTTCTATGAAAATAGTAAATAGTTCACCTAGAAATCTCTAGATCGTGAATATCGAAACTACCTTTGCATTCTCCAACGGACAATCTGTAGGAAACTCTCTTTCTTTCAAATCTTGAAAAATATCATCACTATTATTAAAATTAAATATCTTTTTGTTTAGAGCCGCGCACCAAACGTGCTCATCGTCGTCGTAGTTGTGGTAAAACTGTCTACACGACGAATTACAAAATTCTATTTCATATGAGACAATCTTTTTCATTTCAAATCACCATCCAGCAAGCAAGCTGGATATAAAAAAGTTTGTTTAATTTAAATAATTGCATTTAATTTTCTTCGGTATCATCAATCATTTTAATTCCCTTCTCATTCGTCAACATTAATATTTTCGTTTCTTTCTTTTATCAACACTTTCCAACCGACACTTCCAATCTTTACAAACATATTATTCTTCTCCTTTCAACATCTTTTCTGCTTTCATTGTATTTATATCTTTCTTCATTTTCTCATTCAACTTTTCAACCATCAAATATATCTCTTCTTCTGTATATCCATCAGGCACAACACTTAACCCATTATATGCAACAGGTTCAATCTTCCTCTTCCACAGATTTTGATCGCGCGTTATTACTCCATCAATAATAGGAATTTCGTATTCAATCCAATACCCAGTGATCAGTGTGAATATCAATTCGCCTTCGATTTTTGTTATCTCTCGCTTGTGATCGCAAGTTGTGTAAGCGCGCACAACTCTGGAATAAATATTAACCGGAACTTCATCACCCGGTTGATATACATCCATCAAACAATCAAAGTCTTTCGTCTGAAAAGTATTGATAATAGCGTTGCCGCATATTGGACACGAAACATCTAGTTCTATCAGATCATACATTCCCATTTTAATCACCCACAACGGGCCGGAAGGGAGTTAAACCCCTGACCACTTGATTAAAAGTCAAGCGCTCTACCTGACTGAGCTACCGACCCAATGGGTTTTTTGAGCGTTCCCACGCTGAACGTTTGTCAGTATTTTGGTGGCCGTATTTATTCCTAACATAATCGTCACATTACTCCCTACATCATAGACAACCATAGGGAAAGTGGGCGGGAAGGGGTTCGAACCCATGACTTCACGGTCGCCCAGAATGTTTGCCATTCTTATGAGCCGTGCGATCTCCCAACTGATCTACTCGCCCGATAGACCCGACCGGGATCGAACCGGTGACACCCGCCTTATAAGAACGGTGCACTACCTACTGTGCTACGAGTCTAAAAATATATCGTTGGGTGATACTTCTATAGCGCGATCACCTGCGCGCTTAAGCAACCCGTGGGAAATGACCCCACTAGATCTGCCTCGAAAGGTTATCCGGTTGCACATGGCGGTTTTTATCAGGTGACCGCCAAACCTGTTATTATTTGATAGTGAGTCTAATGGATACATTCATATGTCGATACTCGTCAGAAATTCTAACAATATGAACGTTGGGGGTTTCGAATATTATTCGCTGACTCCTCGTTCGTATTAGAGAACTCTTGACTATACTATTGTATGTCTTATAACTATTTAAAACTTTTTAATAATAGGGGAAATCGGGAGTCTACTTTGAATTAGTCTACTTTAAATTATATTAATCACCAACACAAATATTTATATACTCCAAATCTCTATTTTTCTTATATGCACCCAGATCTATCAATCGTCATTCCTACTTATAATGAAGCAGAAACCATCCAAACCACGATACAAAAAATATCTCATATCATTCGTAATAGCAATGTTCCTTTTGAGATTATTGTTGTGGATGATTCGTCCACGGATGAGACCCAACAATTGGTAATTGATATGATCGCGCGCCGTTATCCTGTGGTTCTGGTGACGCGCACAAAAGATCCGGGACTTTCACAATCTGTAATGGCGGGGATAGAGCGCGCACAAGGAAGTGTGGTCGTGGTTACTGATGCGGATGGAAGTCATGACTTCAAATTGATACCAAAGTTATACTCTGAAATAAAAAGTGGTGGGGCAGATATTGTAATTGGGAGTCGTTATATGCCCGGCGGCGGGATAAAAGACTGGCCTGTCAAACGCCGTGTCATTTCGTGGGGAGCAACAACACTATCAAGAATTTTATTTCCACAAATCTCCGACCCCGTTTCCGGTTTCTTCGGAATCAAAAGGGATCTTGTCCTTCACACCCCAAGCATCAAACCACGCGGGTACAAGATCCTTCTTGAATTTCTAGGCAAATGTCGTTGGCACACATTTAAAGAATTGCCTTATGTTTTTCAAAATCGAAAACGTGGGAATAGTAAACTCAAAGCCGCAATAATGGCCGATTTTTTGAAACAAATAATAAACATCTCACTTTTTCCCGGGCGCGCATGGGATGAGTTACGAAAAATAATAAACTTCGGAATAGTGGGTCTTGTTGGTGTCTCCGTGAATATGGTATGCTTATCTATTTTTAAAGAAGTATTTTCTGTGCCACTGATTTACGCGAGTTTTTTATCAATCGAAATAAGTATTTTAACAAACTTTCTAATGAACGATAAATGGACATTCCACGGATTGAAATGTGAAAAATCATTCCTTCACAAGATGTTTAGTTATAATTCAATTTGTGTTGGATCAATGTTAATAAATGTTGCAACACTTATGACACTAACATTTGTAGGAATAAACTATCTAATAGGAAATGCAATCGGGATAGGGGTTGGATATATTTGGAATTTTTTAATGAATAGAAGAATAACTTGGGTGGAAAATTTGCCCAAGTTTTAAATCTTTAAAAAAAGAGATTAAACAGATTTATCAATAATAATCTGTGTTCCACCGTCAGCAAAGTTTCCTACAATAACAATGCGCGCGGGTACATCCAATGCAGCAGCAGACACGAGTTTAAGGCTCGATCCAATCGCCGGATCTGCTACCGACGTTGCAACAAAATTGTCTCCAGATGCAGATGCAGCAATTGTCGTCCCGTCAAAATCAGTCATTGTAAACGCTTGGGGTGCTGTAATACTAACACTTGTAAGCAATGCCTGATCCTGCCCGCCCATATCCACCATCTGAATTGATGCGGAACTTGTCTTCTGAACGGTAAACATTACAACATGCGCCTTCGATACATTGTCGAACATCCCAAATGCGAATGCTCCAACCAC
>Ga0172381_10001154_pt1 | contig 31916 bp, 20 predicted proteins | sample Leawel6488metaG_FD_119754 | JGI IMG/M metagenome (GOLD analysis project Ga0172381, IMG submission 119754) | Leachate microbial communities from a municipal landfill in Southern Ontario, Canada - Leachate well 64-88 metaG | ecosystem: Engineered > Solid waste > Landfill > Unclassified | place... | reverse complement strand
TTTAAGACAACTTTTTTGTCATTAACTTTAACATTGATAAGTACTTGCGGGAAAATCGTCAAATCTTTTTTGAGTTCTTCGAACGAATATCCGTTTCCAACATAAAGAGTCATCATCTTAATAGCGGTTAAAATACCATCTCCGGTATTTAAATCATGGTAGAAAATAATGTGTCCAGATTGTTCTCCACCCAAAGATAAATCTAACTCTTCAAGCTTAGCTTGAACATACTTATCACCGACATCAACTTCGATGTATTGGATGTTTTTACGTTCGAGAGCTAATTTAAGTCCCAAGTTTGACATGACTGTAATGACCACGGCGTTATTGTCGAGTCTTTCGCGGTCATACTTAGAAATAGCGGTCATATAAATCATTGTGTCACCGTCGATGACTTCGCCGTCTTTTACGACAAGGAGACGGTCGGCATCACCATCAAAAGCAAAACACATATCGTAAGAGTCGTTTCGGCTTTGTGCGATTAAAGTATCAATGTGGGTTGAACCACAATGTTCATTTATATTTAGGCCGTCAGGATTATTATTAATGAATTTAGCATTAATACCAAGACTCTTAAACACTTGGGGCGCAACATTTGAAGCAGAACCGTTTGCGCAGTCAACGAGAACGCGAAGATTCGTAAAATCAAACTTTGCTTTGGAAATGAGGAATTGAATATATTCTTCGCGCAAACTACCACCATTAGAAAGATTGCCGAGCTCAGAACCCTCAAATCTAGGTAGATGATCAGTTGGAGAATCCATATAAATTTCAATTAATTCTTCAATATCAGATGATAATTTTTTGCCCTTGGCGTCAAAAATTTTAATTCCATTATCATAATAAGGATTATGAGAGGCACTAATCATGATGCCATAGTCAAAACCCTCTTTATCAACAATATAAGAAATCGACGGAGTGGTCGAGACGCCTTCATCAAATACATCACCACCGCTCAAACGAATTCCTTTAGTCAAAGCATCTAATAATTTTTTACCTGAGATTCTCGTATCACGTGAAATAACAATCCGATTTCTTTTGCCGTTTGGATATTGGCCGATAAAGCGACCAATCCGATAAGCCATGTCAACCGTCAAGACTTCCTCAACGCGCCCACGGACACCGTCCGTACCGAAATACTTTGTCATAATGTTGTTCCCCTATTATTCTTCGTCTTCTTCAGGCATTTCCATCATATATTCTTGGAAAACTCTTGAGAAGGTATCGACTGTTACTGGCTGAAGTTCACCGCGATAGGCGATGGAAATACGTCCGGTTTCTTCACTGACGACAATTGTCACGGCATCAGCCATCTCGCTAATACCGATGGCGGCGCGGTGGCGCGAACCATACTTGCCGGTCAGCGGTTTAGTTGTTGGAGTGAAATAAACGCTGGCCGCCAAAATTGTATCACCGCGTACGACGACCGCCCCGTCGTGTAAACGCGTTCCCGGGTAAAAAATCGTCATAATCAATTCGGCGGAAACAGGAGCGTTTACAATAGTACCGGTTTTAATCACATCAGTTAAAAGGATATTTTTTTCAAAAGTAAGTAAGGCCCCAATTTTTTGTTTGCTTAAAGCCATGACGGCGTCGTTAACTTTTTTATACATCGCATCGCGATCAAAAATTCGATCGGTTTTTTTCTTACCGGATCCAAATAATGTCTTGCCTTTAAGCTCACTGGAAATGAAGGGACGAATCCGACTAATATTGACAAAAATAATTACCGTCGCAGAAGTTGTTAATACAATTGCCAATACTGTTTTCAATAGTTCGAGAGAAAAAAGCCACGCCAGTATTATTGCCGAAACACCTATTAACGCGTAAATAAGAACAAACTTGCGGTTAGTAATTCGAAAAAGCAAGTAAGTGAATAGTCCGGAAATCAACACCCCAAGACTTAAATCGACCCATGTAGAAATCAAGGCAAAATCAGGTATTATCATATTTTTTACCTAGCCCAACGATGAGCAAAACGCGATGCCGCGCTCGCCGCAATTGCGCCGACGATATCATCAAGGAAAGTGTTACATATACCGCTGGATTTTCCATGGCTGTTTAAACTTTCGATAATTCCGTATTTTTTCTTATCGATGAAACCAAAATTTGTCAGGGCGATTGAACCATACAAATTACATATGCCATAAGCAATAACTTCATCGACACCATAAAGACCCTCATCGCGCATCAAAATAGCTTCTAAATCTTTATCAAACATTTTGCCGCTTTCGGCCAGTTTATCGAGTTCGACAGCGGTCATAATCGCCAATTGGACTTCTCGTTTGGCAAGAACGCTCAAAACCGAATCAAGCAATTCTTCTTTTAGTAAATCAACGTGGTAATCAGACTGTAAAAACCGTGCCGAGTCAGCAATATCATTTATTGAAACGCCTCTTTCTTTCAGTAAATCAATACATTTTTGGCGATAGTCTTCCATATTCAATCCTCATTCTTCTTTAGTGCATATTGTATTTTAGCAAAGTTAATTCATAAATTAAAGCGCAGAACAAAGCCAAAGAGAAAAATCAGAAAAAGACATGTATTCCGCTGAGATTTTAATAAAAATATATTTTAAACCATTATTCCAAATATTTATTTACCATATGGCTTATCATCATTCTTCAATCGATTGATGATTTGGAAACAAATATTTTCGTTTTGCTTTGATAAGGTAATAAAAACTCACTGCGCGGAAGTGAGTCTCATTATTCTGTTGGAGCACCTGACGGGAATCGAACCCGCGTAACTAGCTTGGGAAGCTAGTGTTCTACCATTGAACTACAGATGCATCGCCCATATTATAGGTCAGATAATAATCCTTTTCCACAGCCAAATAAAAAGCCTCTTAGCGAGGCGATTTATGTTGAATGGTGGATGCTGAGGGGATCGAACCCCCGACCTTCTGTACGTCAAACAGATGCTCTCCCAGCTGAGCTAAACATCCAACTGGATTTTAGATTGGTGCCGACTAGAGGAATTGAACCCCCAACCTACTGATTACGATTCAGTTGCTCTGCCAATTGAGCTAAGTCGGCATGCGCGGCTTAATAATAGTAAAATATATCAAGCCGCTTTTCAAGTGATAAATGTGTTTAGTTAATGTTAGCTAATTTTCTTTTTTGAACCTGCTTTTTAATGAACTTAATCAAAACGATAATTTCATGGATAACAAGTGGAATAACTGATAGAGCTATAACATAGAGCCATTCAACTAAAGATAATTCAGCGGTGCTAAAGAAATCTTCCAAGAATGGTACTTCGGTAATAAGGATTTGCATGCCTAATCCAAAAACAAAGGCAACAAGTAGCAACCAGTTTCTCGATTTGAAAACATGGACAAAGCTCTTCTCGGTATTCGTCATACCAATCATATGAAAGAGCTGAGAAACACCAAGGACACTAAAGGCGGTACTTTGTGCGAGGCGAAGCATTTCCGGTTCATTAGTAATTTCGATTAACTTAGCGAGTGTAAATGGTAATCCATTTTCAAAAATGTGAACTGTTGGGAAGAGCAAGAAACCTAATAAAGTAATGAAGGCTATGACTAAACCGTAAGTAATTATGAAGAAGTAACCTCCGCGAGCAAAAAGTGATTCTTTTTCATCACGCGGTTTGTCTTCCATAATATTGTCAGCCTTTTCATCAGATCCAAGGGCAATCGCTGGCAGCGAATCAGTAATAAGATTAACCCATAAAATATGAATGGCGATTAAGGGAAGTGGTAATCCTAAAACAATCGCGACAAACATCGAAATGACTTCACCGATATTGCTGGAAAGAAGAAAATAAACTGTCTTTTTAATATTGGCATATATGCCACGACCTTCTTCAACGGCCTTTTCAATCGAGGCAAAATTATCATCGGTTAGAACCATGTCGGCCGCGCCTTTAGCCACGTCTGTGCCGGTAATACCCATAGCGATGCCGATATCAGCAGCCTTAAGCGAAGGAGCGTCGTTAACGCCGTCTCCAGTCATCGCTGCGATATAACCATTGGCTTTGATTGCTTTGACAATACTAACTTTATTTTCGGGAGAAACGCGGGCGAAAACACGCACCATCTTCACGGCTTCCTGCAGTTGCTCAAAACTCATTTTTGATAATTCATCGCCAGATAAAACTTGTGCTTCATCCTGTGCAATTTTCAGTTCGCGAGCAATAGCTAAAGCAGTATCGCGATGATCGCCGGTAATCATAATCGTGACGATTCCCGCCTTCTTAAAAATCGCCACCGCTTCGCCAGCTTCAGGGCGAGGTGGATCAACCATGCCGACAAGACCGACAAAAGTTAAGTTTTCTTCACTTAATTCTGGGCTTTCCTTATACGCTAGCGCTAAAACGCGGAGGGCGTTACGAGCCATCTCAGCACTACCTTCTATTATTTGTTTAACATCTTCTTTAGTAATTGGTCTAACTTTTCCATCAATGAGAATATGCGTTGTATGCTTAATGACAGAATCAAGAGCACCTTTTGTAAAAACAATTGGCTCTTTTTCATGTTCATGCTGCGTGGACATCATTTTGCGAACAGAGTCAAATGGTAGTTCATTAATCCTAGGATTAACATCTTCTAGTTCTTTCTTGCGAAGTCCAAGTTTATTACCAAGTTCAACTAAAGCGATTTCGGTGGGATCGCCATAGACTCCGGTATCGATTGAAGCATTGGAGCAAAGCGACATTCCTTTGGCAAGAAAGTGCATATCATCGCCTAAATAATGTTCGGCATCAAGAAGCTTGTGATCAACATAAGCTCTAACGACCGTCATTTTATTTTGGGTCAGAGTTCCCGTTTTATCCGAACAGACAACCGAAACAGCGCCAAGTGTTTCAACACTCGGTAAACGACGAACGATTGTATTAACTTTTACCATCCGTTGCACGCCAAGAGCCAAGACGATGGTAACCACCGCTGGCAAACCTTCGGGAACGGCAGCGACAGCAAGTGAAATGGCAGTAATAAACATTTCAAGAAGGTCGCGGCGCTGAATCAAAGCCACAACAAAAATCGCCAAGATAATGACGACAGCGATAATCCCAAGAATTTTGGATAAATCAGCTAAACGCTTTTGTAGTGGGGTCGCTTCTTCTTTTTCGGCCGCAAGCATGGTGGCAATCTTACCAATTTCGGTTTGCGCGCCGGTGGCGACAACGATACCCTCACCGTGTCCATAGACAATTGGAGTCGACATATAAACCGAATTGAGACGGTCTCCGATGCCGACCGGTTCTGAGAAAACCATTTGATAATCTTTTTCAATCGGAGTCGATTCACCCGTTAAGGAAGATTCATCAGTTTTCAAGTTGTATTCTTTTAAAAGACGCATGTCCGCCCCGATGGAGCGTCCTTCTTCGAGAATGACGATATCGCCAACAACGAGGTCTTCGGCTTTAATTTCAAAAACTTTGCCGCCCCGTCTAACCGTTGCCGTTGGAGAGGAAAGCTTTTTTAAAGCTTCTAAAGCATTTTCGGCTTTTACTTCCTGGACCGCACCAATCGTCGCGTTTAAAAGAACAACTGCTAAAATGATAATGACATCAGCCCAATCGTCGTGGCCATCACCAAAAATGGTGACTAGCGCGGAAATTAGAGCCGCGGCGAGTAAGATATAAATCATCGGATCGTGCAGTTGCAATAAAAAAGTCAAAAAAATGCTTCTGCGCTTTTTTTCAACCAATTTGTTCTTGCCGCTTTCTAGTAATCGCTTCTCAGCTTCTTCATTCGAAAGTCCGATTTCGGGATCAACATGATTCTCGGTTAGTAAATCGTCAATCTTTTTTGTCTCATACATAATGGGCTCTCCTTAATTATAGGTTTTAAAGGTCTTGCTCATTACTGGCCTAGTTCCGGGCATGATGCCGTATTGACGGAAGGAAGGCTTCGCTACTCCCCTTTAAAGGAACGTACTGGAATATTTTATAATAAAATAAAGTAAATATCATTATTTAGATTGCAAAATTGTGATTCTCTATGTTGTTAAATCGCTATATCGGGAGCCAGTATAGTCATAGGGATTAATTATGTTGTTCGGAGCATTCTCAAACGCCTCAGAGATTAAATCGCGAGGAAAAAGAGGAAATGACGGAGTATCAGAGTAATGCAAATAGCCAACATAATCTTCTTCCGGATCATAGTCAGTAAAATAGTTGTACTCTTTGGAAATATTTTGATGCAAAACGACGTAATCGATGACTGCGATTGTATAGTATGTCGAATTATCAAGATAAGAATAATCTTTTACGCGATAAATATAATTAAATGAGGCCTGACTTTTAATATTTCTACCTGTGGCTTCAACAATGTAAACATAGTTATCAAAGGGAAGACCTTTAAATAAGTCACCATAGGTAACTGGTCCCGCTGGGATGTCGCTGCGTCCGAAATTTGTCATGGCAAAATCAATATCATAACCATTATCTACGGCTTTCATTGCTGCGGCATAATTAGCCATGTTGGGAAGGGTGCTGTAACGATCGAGATTATCGGTCAATGTTCCGATCGCTTCATTCTTACGGATATCTGATGATTCTGCATATTTATCAATAATAGTTTGGGCGCTAGTATCGGGTGTTAGGTTATTCAACTGACCTTCATACGTGTTTTGAGAAGATATGTGGCTCGCTATGCCGGTTGCGTAATTATAAGAGAGTTTAATATTGGAAACGTACTTGCCATTGTATCCCCCTTGAATAAAAGGCACACCGTTAATAGTTTGCTGTTCAACACTATGAGTATGCGAACAAAAAACGGCATCGACATACTTTCCTTTAGGAATTGAATTATCAACCTCATCCTGACCGGCATGAATCGATAAGACAACGATATCAACGTTATGCTCCTGTCGAAGTTCCACACTCAGATTTTTAATTATCTGAGTTGGTTCTTCGAAATATATATCTTGCATAAAGCGACTATTGATCGAGGTGATTTGCCCTTGGCCAATCACTCCGATAATACCAATCTTCAAGTGTCCGCGGTTGATAATCGCATATTCTTCGCCTATTGATGACTTAGTGCTTGTATCCGGATATTCCATGATATTTGCGCCTAGAAGCGGAAATTCGGCCCATCCCACATTATTAACAATATCTTCTATTCCCCAGTCAAACTCGTGATTTCCGATTGTCATTGTATCAAAGCCGATATCATTCATGACATCAGTAACGACTCGCCCCTTATTATGATAAGATTCGTAAGAACCTTGCCACATATCACCAGAACTAATAATTACAGCATTATCGGGATTGTCGTCTTTTTTATCTTTTAAATAAGTCGCGACTCTAGCTAGTCCGGGCTCATCAAAATACGAATTGAAGCTAATGGCGCCATGAAAATCATTCACAGCATAAAATCGACAATCTCAGTACCGCTTGTCGGTCGATCAGAACTTGTGTTTGAGCTTATATCGTTTGAGGTTTCTGAATTAAAACTGTCAGAAGAAAATGAACCGCTCTCGCTTGAAGAATCAAAACTGCTGTCGCTAAAATCGACACATGAAGATAAAACTAAAATCGAAATGATGAGTAGTAGATGTCTATTTTTCATAAATAAGTTTTCTTAATCCTTGCAAGATTTCAAACATCGCCCATGTATCTTGCTTACAATATTCAATCATATTGCTATATGTTATATCAAAAGCCTTTCCTTCTAAAGTCTTTAAACGCATAAAGGTCGCCTGGGCTTCTAAACCGTTATGAACTTCTTGTAAATTCGCATAACTAAGACTTGGCGCGAAAATCGGCAAAACCTTTTTAATCGAAAAAGAACGCTGCAAAGCCTCGCTATAATAATTAAAATTGCATGGTTTAGTCTTTAAATGTTCATATTCTTTACGCTGATCTTTATTTGGCTTCAATATGTTCATCAAGTCAAAAACCCGTTCGTTAATAGATGCTAATTCAGTCTCATATTGTGGAAACATCTTGATTAACTCATTGATACGCGATTTTTCAAAGGCGGCGTTATATACAATAATGGTTCCCTGTTCTTTCGCGGGAATGTTTTTAATTAACGATTTAATGAATTGTTCGCGATCGTCATCTTTTCCTTTTGACAAAAATGAAAAATTATCTTTTTCCTTGTCGCACACACCAGGTAATCTTTCAACATGAAGTGAGTATTGAAATATAGATTGCTGATAAGGTTTTTCGCCTTTAAACATCGGAAGGGGGTAGTTCATTGTTTCAAAATCAAGATGGAAAAGGGGATATTTTAGTTCCTTCTTCATAAAAGCGGCGATAAACTGCTTTTCAACAAATTCTCGGCCATTTTTAATGACTTCATATTGAACTTTTTGCGTATCACTTAACCATTCATAATTAATATCGAGGGCATGTGTAATTCCGTTGGCGATAAGTTCTTCAATTTTTTCCTTTGGAAAGCTTTCCTTTCCTTCTTTCGGCGGGCCAAAACCATGATGACCATTAAGATAAACATAAAGAGAATTTTTATCGGGAACCCTAAAATCTTTTTTACATATTCTTGTCCAAGGACATTCTTGATAGCCCTTGCCAATTAAACACTTGGACGCTTCTAATGGCACGCGTTCAAAATTAGGTTTATTAATGCGATCAATTACCGTTTGAACATCATGGTCAATGATTAATAGAAAATCTTTTGTTACTTCGGTTAAATCGATAAAAACAATGGCTTCATCGGCGTTATAAATATTCTCGCCTTTCTCATTCGTTTTTCCATCGAAATAATACTCATCATTTAACACCGCAAGATAATAGCGGTGTTCGCGTTTATCATCAGTTGAGTTTTCGATGATGTATCGTTGCCACGCTAAGTCATAGACATAGCGACCTAGATTGTCGAGGCGATTAAGAAGTTTTTCGCGATTCTCGTAATATTTCTCGAAAGGCTTAAAACCTTCGAAATCCTCTTGCAAGCGCATCACCCCAAACGGAGATTTTTCAAATAGAGGAAAATGGACTTTATCCTTCGTTGGTCCAAGATCAGAATATTTTTTTGAAGTCGTCGCTTTTGTTTCGATGATTCTCACGGTCTTGTCGTCACTTTGATATATATCAACATAAGAGTTGAAATTGAAACCATCCTTAAAATGATTAATGTATCTTTGCCCAATGACCTGTTCATTTTTCCGAGTTCCGGAAATAACTTGGCCGCCATAAAGGTGCTCGGCTTTTTCGGCCGATAATTCTTCAATTTTAAAGTAAGTGCCAAGCATGGCTTTGAGGGCTTGGTTGTCTTTTAAAAGGCTATCAAAGTCAGCACTTTCAATATCTACTTCATCTTCACCGCCACTATTTTCGCTCGCGCTAATTATGTCGAGGAAAAGTTGACGGAGACGCTCTTTTGTTTCTTCCTCGAAAACCTTAGCTTTCTCCTGATCGTTTGCCTTAGCTAAGTCGCGCTGATAATCACGGACAATGCTTGATGATTCACTTTCAAAAGCGGCAGCACGAGGACACCGTAAGTATTTAAGAAAGGTTGTTTTGGATATTTTGTTAGACACATCAAACTCCTCCAATTATATTGCTACTAATACTTTAACATTATATATATAGAAAAGTTTGAAAAAGTTATATTCTTTTGAAATATATTTCAAACAAAAAGCCCATATATGCAAAAAGATCCGTTGCTTTTTATTCGCGAAAGACTTAGAGAACGATGATGCTTTCTTTTTTAAGCTCATCAAGAATGTCTTGAGGCCAATAACTTGCTTGCACTTCGCCGATATGTTTTTTTTCTAAAAAGAACTGGCAAATACGCGACTGACCAATGCCACCTCCGATAGTAAGAGGTAATTGCTTGTTTAAAAGCGCTTGATGGTAAGGATATTGCAAACGGTCAAGGGCGTTTCTTTCTTTCAATTGTTCAACTAATGAATGCTCATCGACGCGAATTCCCATCGAGGATACTTCTAAGACAGCATTGTTAAGGGCATCATAAAGAAGAATATCGCCATTTAGATTCCAGTCATCATAATCAGGGGAACGACCATCGTGAATCGTTTTGGATTTTAAAAGTCCGCCGATACGAAAAACAAAGACGGCTTTATGTTCTTTGACAATTCGTAGTTCACGCTCTTTGCTTGACAAATCCGGAAAACGGTTTTCCAATTCTTGGGTATCAATACAATATATGCTTTTAGGCAGTTTCCGTTGCAAAGATGGATAGCGATGCCTCGTGGCTTTTTCCATTTTTTTCAAAACATCATAAATAATATCGACAATATCAAATAGATAATCTTTTGTTCTTTGTTCCGAAGAAATAATCTTTTCCCAATCCCACTGGTCGACATAAATCGAATGAATCGAGTCGACGATTTCGTCTTTGCGAATCGCATTCATATCAGCATATAATCCTCGCCCGATTTTAAATCCGTAACGTTTAAGCGCCATTCTTTTCCATTTGGCTAAAGATTGGATGATTTCTAACTCTTCGTTTTCATAAGAAAACGATACCGGTTTTTCATATCCGTTTAAATAATCATTAATGCCGCTGGCCTTTGAGACGATGACGGGCGAAGAGACACGAATAAGGTTTAAGGCCTTGGCGAGTTTTCGTTCGAATTCGTCTTTAATAAATTTAATGGCGATTTCTGTTTCGATAAGATTTAATTTACTTTGATACATATTATTTCCTCCTAGAAAATAAAAAAGTCCCTAATAAAGGACGATTATTCGCGGTACCACCTTAATTCTGAATTGCTTCAGCACTCTTTGCTCGATAACGGTGAGAGCCGGGAAGGTCTACTAATTTCTTCTTCCACTCCAAGATGTTAGCTTGTCTTTTTCTCCTTACCGGCTCACACCACACCCGGTTCGCTTTAAGGATCATAAGGGCCATTCTTATCAACGAGTTAACCAAATTATTGCAACCGTATTAAATGGTGTCAACAAAAGATAGAGTTGATCATCAAATAATATGTGAATATTAGCTTAACTAATCATTCGAGTAAACTCTTCAAAAGCATCACGATGGGCTTTTAAAGAAAGACGGAGGGCTTCTTCGTACTTTTTTATGCCTTCAAGGACTTCTTCACTAAGAGAAAATAATCTTTTAAAATCGCTTCTTATTTCGTCAAAAGCTCTCCAATAAAGATTGACGATATAATCGGGTAGGGAAATGATTTTAAAATCGCTTTCATTAAATAGATACTCATGAGTAAAAATTGAGGCGACTTGATAATGAGGATAATATTTTCCTAGTCCTGCCGCTTTTTGTAAAGATTTGGCGGAAACATTATCTTTGATATTAACAACATGTTTGGCCCAAACAAATCGCTGCTGTTCCCACCAAGTGGCTGATTTAGCTTGATGGCGGGCTTGTTCATTTAGACTTTCCATCTCAGCCGTTGTTGAGGGACTAAGTCTTAACACTTTTTTCATAACGTTTTTTCTTTCGGCAAAAAGATTGCTCGTCTTCTTGCCACCTTTATCAAGAATTTTTAGATAAGACACATTTTCGAGCAGAGAACGCCAAATAATAAATGCATCAGCGTATTGCTTAACGGAAATGAGGCGGACTCCGGAAATCATCTGATTAATAATACGCTTAGCAAGTAACTTATCAACATCGCTTCCGGTATCGGCTGTTGTATATTTGTAGTAGAAATTAATTATCTCCTTTAGACGGTCGACGCGAGGGTCTTCTTGAGGATTTACATATGTGAAAATGTGCGTTGGGTCGTTTTTGTTTATTAACGATTCACACTTATCATTAATGATTTTTAAGATGTAATCTTCTTGCCTAAAATAATGACATTTAAAGTTTTCAGTTTGGCTTTTGATTTTAGCGTTGTGAGCATGAATTATTTCGATGGCAAATTGTTCTAACGTTTTAATTCCCGCCGCATCATTTCGATTAGCTTTATAACGAGTATATCCATCTTTGATGTTAGTACAAAAATATGTTAACTTCTCATTGGAGTGTGGGTAACGGTCATTACTCTCTTCAAGAAATTTACGGACAAAGTTATGCGAAATCGTTGTTTTCTTGGACATATTATTTTAATTATAAATTTAACTACGTATATAAGCAAACCTCGCCACTCAATACTGCCTAGATATCTAAAATATAAGCACTTTCATTCAACAATTGCTTAAATTTTAATTTAAATAATTTATTTTTACCAATACTTGGTTAGAATAGATACGTTGGGGACATTTCATGATACTTCTAAAACACTTTCGCCACTACTATTTAAAATACGCTCTTGCCTTTCTTTTTGGTGTTGTTATTTTAGTTGTTATTGATTGGTATCAATTAGAAATTCCACGCATAGTAAAAACAATTATCGATGGTGTGGAAAACGAGTCCATTAATCATCTGAATCAGATATTTGAACCACTGCTAACAGTTGTTCTAATTGTCGTTGGAATAACGATTGGACGCTTTTTGTGGCGGCTTCTTCTATTTGGCACGGGCCGCAAAATCGAAACCGATATTCGCCAGGAGATGTTCACTCATGCCACCACTCTTGATCAAAATTTTTATTCGAAACAAAAAATCGGCGGGTTGATGAGTTATTTTATTAACGACTTAAATGCCGTCCGTGAATTATTTGGCTTTGGCTTGCTGATGATTATCGACGGACTTGTGCTCGGTATTTTCGTTTTAGTTCGCATGTTTTCGCTTGACTGGGTCATGACTCTTTATGCTTTTATTCCCATCGCGCTTATGGGTGTTCTCGTCTTCTTCCTCGAACTGAAGATGGAACAAAAGTTTAAATTGCGGCAAGAGGCGTTTGAATCTACAAGCGATTTTGCTCAAGAATCATTTACTGGCATTACCGTTATTAAGGCCTATGTTCGCGAGGTTGCCGAATCACTAGGATTTAGAAAGAAATCGCAGGAAGTCTATCAAAAATCGATGGACCACATGCGCTATGCAATCATTGTTAATATTATTATCGATGCCATGATTAGCGTTGTCATTATCGCCATTATTGCCTTTGGCTCAATCATGATTGCTCAAGGCAATCTATCAAGTGGCGAATTGACCGAATATATCGCCTACTTCTTTACACTTTTATGGCCGGTTTTCGCTATTTCCTGGTTTTTAAACATTAACGGTCAGGCTCAGGCCTCAGCGAAACGTATTTATGCATTTTTAGAATCCAAAGCCATCGTTAATGAACATCCCGACGCGATAAAAGACGCTACGCTTGATGGTTCGATTACCTTTAATCACTTATCCTTTACCTATCCAGACGCCGAAGAGCCAATTCTTAAAGATATATCCTTCTCAATCAAGGCCGGGGAGATGGTTGGGGTTTTAGGCAAAACCGGAAGTGGCAAATCAACGCTCGTCGAACTGCTTCTACACGTCTATAACGTCGAGGAAAATATGATCAAATATGGTGACTATGATCACGCTAAGTTATCACTTAAAACATTAAGAAATCATATTGGCTATGTTCCTCAGGATAACTTCCTTTTTTCAGAGACAATAAAAGACAATATTGGTTTCGCTTTTAGCGAAATCGAGGAAGAAAAGCTTGAAGAAGTCGGTAAATTATCAGATATTCACGAAGACGTGATGAGTTTCAAGGAACAATATCAAACCATTCTCGGCGAAAGAGGCGTAACCGTCTCCGGCGGTCAAAAACAACGCATATCAATCGCTCGTGCTTTAGCCAAAGATCCAACGATTCTCATTCTTGATGATTCCGTATCCGCGGTTGATACCAAAACTGAAGAAGACATCATTCATAATTTACGTCGCGTCAGAAAAGGTAAGACGACTTTAATGATTGCCCACCGCATTTCCACGGTTCGTCATCTTGATAAAATCGTTTTAATCGATCAAGGTCGCTTAACGGGTTTTGGCACACATGCCGAACTATTAAAAAGCAACTCTTTATATAAAGAAATGTATAACTTGCAAAAACTTGAAGAATTAGTCGGAGAGGAGGAAGTGTATGCGTGATTTTGTTGAAAACCATGTCGCTCACCAAGACGCCAAACTGCTCGTCCGCCTCTTAGGCTATTTTAAACCATACACCGGCAAGTTCGTTCTGGCTTTTCTTCTGATGATAATTACGACTTTTACGAACATGATTTTGCCGTTGGCTTCCGGCCTTGCCATCGACTTGATGACCGACCCTCTTTATACGCTTGAACAAAAAACATTAACCGTCATTATCGGGGCAGTGGTTTTGCTTATCATTACCGGTGTATCAATATTGATTGGCTATTTCCAAAGCATCATGCTGCAAAAAATCGGTCAGAAAATTACTGATAAGTTTCGGGTTGACGTCTTTAACCACATCGAATCATTGTCAATCGGACAAATTAACCAATTGCCAGTCGGAAAACTCGTGACGAGAGCCACAAATGATCCTGGTAATATTTCGGAGATGTTTACCAACACGATTGTTAATCTAATTCGTAATATCTTAATGATGGTTGCTATTGCAATTATCATGTTTATCATCGAATGGCGCATGGCGTTAATCACGATGATTGTCGTCCCCATAATCTTCTTGGCCTCAGTTTTATTCCGCCGCTACTCACGAAACGCCTATCGGAGCGTCCGCAATAATGTTTCCGAAGTAAATGCTTTTTTATCGGAAAACCTTTCGGGTATGAAAATTACGCAGGTTTTTAATCAGGAAGAGAAAAAGATTAACGAATTCACAACCATTAATCAAAAACTCAAAAAGAGTTACTTCCGCGAAATATATACCTTTGGTATCTATCGTCCGGTCATCTATTTCTTGGCAATGGCGGCAACAATCCTTTCGATCTATTTTGGCGTAAGTTCAATTTTTGAAGGGGTTTTGTCGATTGGTCTTTTCGTTTCATTTTATGTTTATGTCGGTCAATTCTTTGAACCAATTCAGCAAATAGCCGAACAGTTTAATTCCTTACAAAACGGCTTCGCCAGCGCCGAAAAAATCTTTGATGTCTTAGACACCAAACCTAATATTAACGATGAAGACGACGCAATTGAATTAACAAATTTAACTGGTTCAATCGAGTTCAAAGACGTTTGGTTTAGTTACATCCCTGATGAATGGGTACTTAAAGGCGTATCATTCAAAGTTAATCCTAACGAAACGATTGCCCTTGTCGGAGCGACCGGCAGCGGCAAGACGACGATTTTACAATTAATCGTCCGTAATTATGACATCCAAAAAGGACAAATTTTGATTGACGGAATCGACATTAAGCGAATTAAGCGTTCTTCGCTTCGCTCATTTATCGGCCAGATGCTTCAGGATGTCTTTCTTTTCTCTGGAACGATTCGCAATAACATAACCCTTAATAATGATGCCATCACCGAAGAAGAAATAACCAAGGCTTCTGATTATGTTGGCCTTGACTATGTCTTAAAAAAACTGCCAGAAGGTTTAAATCACGAAGTTCGAGAACGTGGCAACAACTTTTCAAGCGGTGAAAGGCAGCTTATTTCCTTTGCTCGGGCCGTCTCTTATAAGCCAACCGTCATGACCCTTGATGAGGCTACCGCTAATATCGATTCGGAAACCGAAGCCGTCATTCAGTCTTCGCTTGCAAAGATGATGAACATCTCTACGATGATTATCGTCGCCCACCGCCTTTCAACCATTCAGCACTGCAATAAAATTCTCGTCATGCAAAAAGGTGAAATTATTGAATCCGGAAGTCATCAACAGTTATTAAAGAAGAAAGGTTCATATTACAACCTTTATCAAATTCAATACGAACATAATGAGTCCTTTTAAATTGTTTATATTCGCAAATAATCATTTGACCAATCATCGCTAGATTCAACTAGCAAGCGTTTTTTTCAATAAACAAGTTATAGGCAAGAACTAAAGATGGACGTAAAAGTAGTCAGGAGGAAAAAATGATGATAAATCAAATCAAATCAATCCTAAGGATTGCTAAGAAATTGCCGTCGACGAAAAAACGATTAACGTGTTCACTTATGGATTTGGTGTTGAAAACCAGCAAATAGTCCACGAAAAAGAGCAAAAAGACTAAACATTAGAAACTAATAATGTTAACTGTATTATCAATTAAAGCATCTCGTTTCTTGTTGCTCCAATTGACTATACCAGTGCCCTTTACTAGGGCACTTTTTTTATTAAGTGCTATTTTAAACTGCCGAAGAGCGTTGTTTCCCCCCATCCAGCGGAAAGGGAAATACTGCGTTAAAAAGCAATAAACGGGTTTGTTTCCTAGTTCACTTATTTGCGCTAAGTAAGCCCGCATGACGCCTGAAAGCATAAAGCCATTGACCGGCGCCCCAAAAACATAAGCATCATAACCTTCAACGCCAGGTTTATTCGATAATTCAATTTTGGCAACTTCTGGTTCGTCGTTATTGCTTGCTGTCACTCTTTCCAAAGCGACTTGATGTCCAAGATTAACTAACTTATCTTTTATCTTCTCGGCCACCGAAAGCGTGTTACCTGTCTTGGAATGAATGATGATGGCAATTTTTAAACTTTTGTTTTCCATATTTCCCCCAATATTTGCATTTTAAAATCTCGATTTAGGATTTAGATATACCGCTGCCATTTTTTCAATGTCCTCATCAGCAATGACAAAGTCCAGTTCGGCATTGCTAATAATGCGTTCCTCATGTGTTGATTTAGGAAGCGGAAGCGTATCTTTTTGAATTGTATAGCGGAGAGCGATTTGTGCGGCGCTAACGCCATATTTGTTTGCTAATTGATTAACAATATCAACTTTAAAAACGCGACCCGACATTAATGGCGAATAAGCTTCAAACAAAATTTTATTTTGCTTACAGTAATGGCGAATCTCTGTTTGTGGTTTACCAACATAAAAAGGCATTTGGTTAACATGCGGAATAAATCCCGTCGCTTCAATTAACGGTTCGATATCACTAATGGAAAAATTAGATACGCCGATGGCTCTAATTTTCTTTGAATTATATAGTTCAATCATTGCCTTCCAAGCCTTAATATTGCCTTCTGTATGATTCGTGCCGATGGCAATCCAGGGCCAAGGCGCGTGAATTAAATATAAATCAATATAGTCTAAGCCAAGTCTTTTTAAAGACTTATCTAATTCTTTAAACGTGGATTCATAACCTTTGATATGTGATGGAAGTTTAGTAGCAACAAATATGTCTTCGCGTTTGATCCCTGAGTCTTTAATGGCCTGACCAACGCTTTTCTCGTTTCGATAGACGGTCGCGGTATCAATATGCCGGTAACCGGCTTTAAGTGCTAATAAAACTGAATTATAAGCTTCTTTACCTTGTTTTATTTGCCAAGTACCGAAACCGATTTTTGGAATCTTAACACCATTTGACAAAACGAAATCCTGATTAATTATTTTCGTTTTAGTTTGTTTCATATTTATATCCTTCATCAAAAATACATGCGAGCGAACATGTCTTTTCGTCTTTAATATTATTGTAGCCGATGAAGCGTCAAAAATGTTAGAGTTCCAAAATTATATTTTAATATTTTAAGTAAATATAAAAGATAATGATTATTCGACTGGTTTCCGCGGTGTTTTCCGCTTTCTTTCCAGTAAGGTTAAATACATTTTCCGCATCCGATAAGTCGAGGGAGTAATCTCTAGTAATTCATCGTCGTTAAGATAGGCTAAGCAGTTTTCAAGCGACATTAGGCGCGGAGCTTTAAGGACAACTTTTTGCTCTTTGGTCGACATCCGCATGTTCGTTAACTCTTTGGCCTTGGTGACATTGATAATTAAGTCACTGCCAAAACGATTTTCGCCGACAATCATCCCTTCGTACACTTGTGTCTGTGGTAAGACAAACATCGTGCCACGGGCTTCAAGTCCTTCAATCGCGTAAGTTGTGCTCATCCCAGTATCCGAGGCAATCAAAACACCTAGTGTCCGACCTTTGACTTGGAAATTCGTCACTGGTCGATGCTCTTTATAAAGATGACTCATCAAACCGTAGCCTTTGGTTAACGTCATGATTTGTGCATGTAAACCAATCAAGGCCGCTGCCGCAATATTATAAGTTAAACGAGTGTTAGCCTCGCCATAGTCAATATTTACGACTTCAGCTTGGCGGTTGGACAAAGCATCCATGACTGAGCCTAAGCTTTCAGAAGGAACATCAAGAAATAATTCTTCAAATGGTTCATGGGCAACGTCATGAATTATTTTAATAATCGCCTTCGGTCTACTCACTTCTAACTCATAGCCTTCGCGACGCATGTTTTCAATTAAGATACCAAGATGTAATTCACCGCGTCCAGAGACGAGAAAGCGATCGCTTCCTTCAATTAGGGATACTTTTAACGCCACATCGCGTTGTATTTCCTTTTCCAGGCGCATCTGAAGCTGACGAAAAGTTACGAGTTTTCCGTCTTGTCCGACGAAAGGAGAACTATTAGGAGCAAACGTCATTTGTAAAGTCGGCTCGCTTATCATAATCGGCGGCAAAGGAACGACATTATTAGGATTGCAGATTGTCTCGCCGACATTTATGTCGGTTAAACCGGCAACGCCGATAATATCACCAGCGTGAGCTTCATTAAGTTCAATTCGATTCATGCCGACAAAGCGGTACATTTTCATGATTTTTCCCGGCTTGTTTGTTTTATCAAGGCGGGCCAAAACAATATTTTCGCCAGCCCGTATCGTCCCTGATTTTACTAAACCAATACCAATTCGACCAACAAAGTCGTTGTAATCAAGGAGGCTTGGTTGAAACTGTAAGGGACCACTGTAATCGACTTTGGGTCCGGGTATTTCGCTAATAATCAAATCAAGAATGGCTTCCATTCCCGGCTTTTGATCAGCAGGATTCGCTGAGATGCTGCTCGTTCCTAGAAGTGCCGAAGCATAGGCGACTTCAAAATCTAAATATTCTTCTGGAGCATCAAGCTCGATGAATAGTTCTAAGACATCATTTAGTACTCTTTTAACATCGACATTAGGACGATCGATTTTATTAATGACAACAATCGGCTTTACACGCGCTTCGAGGGCTTTTTTCAGCACAAACCGCGTTTGTGGCATCGTGCTCTCGTGCGCGTCAATTAAAAGTAGGCAGCCGTCGACCATGTTCATGATTCTTTCGACTTCTCCGCCAAAATCAGCGTGCCCTGGTGTATCGAGGATATTTATTTGATAGCCTTTGTATTGAATGCCCGTAGCTTTCGCCAGTATGGTAATACCCCGTTCTCTTTCAAGATCATTAGAATCCATCATCCGTTCTGATGAGGCTTCGTTATCACGAAACATGTGGGCAGTCTTAAATAACTGATCCACCATCGTTGTTTTTCCGTGGTCCACATGAGCGATAATAGCAATGTTACGAATATCCATAATTTTTTCCAACGTGATAAGCATATGCTTAAATAGAGTAATTTGCACGAAATATATTAATATAGTTCCGCGCTTTTATTATTTAATAAAGGAGCGGATAAGCCAACGTTTAAAAAAGCAAACAATCAAATGCCTCTATGCTATCAAAAATTGTTATTGTTTAATAATTAAAATGAATTACAAAATTTCCATGTCTTTTAACATGAGATATTTCGGTCCTTCGTAACCTTGAATAGTAACCATTTCTCTTGATAGTTGAAGCGAAGACAAACATTTGTCGATATTGCCACTAAAAGAGAAACCGGATACAGGATGGTAGTTTTTCCCATCGAAGTAAACCGCCAAACGGACTTCGCCGCCAATATAGTGTGAATACATATCGATTTGAATGCCGGATAAAGCAATAATTTCTAAATGAGGTTTATTTTTCATCACCGCATAACTCGACTTGCCCTTGCTGACGGCAATTGTAGCAAGAGAACCACATGCTTTGATTCCTAAATATTGCCCATATTGATTTGAGCCATAGTAATTAGCAATTACACCTTTATCAATAACATTAATTGGCGAAAGAAGAATGCCATCACGATCAAACCCATCAGCCTTGGAAGCGGGTTTAAGCGCAATAGTTAAATACTCTCCTTTAACATCTTTTTGAATCGAATCACCGATGACTTTATCAGTATTTTTGTGATAAATCGAATGATACGAATAATCATCAATAAGATTTTCAAATAAGCTTCGGACATCTTCGTCTCTTAAAATGACATCAGCTTTACTTACATCCTTAATGGCCTTGGCCTCATATCGGCTCGTCACATCTTGGAGGGCTGTTTTGGCGTCATTTTTAAATATATCAAAATCGACTTTGTTATAAGTTAAATAACGATAAAGTTCGACTTTATTATCTTTCCCATCAAATGAAGGTATGGCTTCAATGTTCATTCGGTGCATCGTCTTTTTATAATCAACACCTTTTGAGGAAACGACATGAAGAGTAATTTTCGAATGAAATAACTCTAATGAGTTAAAACGAAGATTGCTTTTCGTTTCCGCAAAGAAAACGTCAGCGATTTTATCAAGCAAGACTAAGGGTTCATAGCCAAATGATTGTTGCTTCCACGATCTTTTTTTTGTCCCGGGCACCAGGTCATATCGTTTGTTTTTGATTAAGGAAGCGGCAAAAGCAGCTTCGTTAATTTTATCAGCCAACTCTTTATTTGAAAGTTTGTGGCTTAAAGCAAATGTCGAGGAACCGGTACACATGTTGCCATTATCAGAAAATTCCCGATATACCGTAATATTATATTCTTTGGTGTCGACCAAACGCGTAGTCTCAAGTTTTTGTAGTACATAAAAAGCTTGAGCAGCTTGTGTCGCATTTTCCTCAATAAGCCAGCCCATAATTGATTCAGCGGCGCTTAAGGCCTTAATTAATTGTTTAATCATCCGATTTTTACCTTCGCTTTCAAATAGGGACCACCATCACTGACGCGGACCCATTCTTTGTATCCTTTACCGCATGATCCCGAACCAATAATTTCAAAATCGCGCGATACGGCACTGATGGAATTGAGTAAATCAATTACATAACCACTCATCACCACGGGCGAAACAATTTTGCCGGTTAATTTACCATCAATGATTTCTCTTCCATATCTTGCTGTACACTGAATGCCCCAGTTTTTGGGATCTTCCATTCCATTATCAGTCTGGGCGATTAGGTAACCATGTTTGATGCTTTTAATCATCTCGCTAAGTTTTGATTTTCCCGGAGCAAAAAAAGTATTAGTCATACGCGAATAGCTTTTGCGTTTATAAGATTCGCGACGACCATTGCCGGTCGGGGCTTTTCCGAGCTGTAAAGCTGATAAGGCATCAGATATTCCTGAGACTAAAACGCCATTATCAATAATCTTTGTGTCATGGGCCAAAACGCCGTCGTCATCAAAGAAATATGAGGCCACGCTAAAGGTCGCGGCCGCGCCGTCGTGCATAGTAATAAGTGGGGAAGCCACGTATTTTCCAAAATACTCTTGGGACTTGGCTCGATCACGGACAAACATATCCATTTCGACACCGTGACCAAACGCCTCATGGGCGATTAGACCAGTAATCGAAGGAGCTGTTATCACGTCGTAATATCCTGGTATCGGAGTAACTGAATCCAATAATTCAATCGCGACTTTATGTGCTTCTTCTAGAGCTGGTTCTAAATCAGCAAGAGCTTTTTCAATTGAATTCGTGCCAAAGCCATCATAACCGTATTTCGTATTACCATCCTTACGGACAAGGACAAAACAACGAGGATTAGTCCAAGTGTAATATTGTTGCAAATCTTTGTTTTTCGACATGAACATCTTCGACACCTCACTAATTTCAAGCGCGGTCCGAACGTTGACGACAAGCGATGAAAGCGAAAGTGTTTTAGTGACATATCCCTTAAGAATGTCAATGATTTGGTCAATCGAAAATAGTTGACCCTTATTCTTACGGACGAAACTTTTGCTTAGCGTTTCTTCTTGCAAAACCTTGACGTCAACCGCATCGATTGATCCTTTAAACGCGGCTAAGCGATCGATTTCGGCAATTAAAGTGGGAATATTTTTCTTTGTAATTTCATTAGTCGATAACTCACTGTACGTCTGATTGTTAAACACTTTAATAACGAAACCTGACTCCGTTAGCGCACTGGGGACGACATGAGTCGTTGAATTATCAACGATAATCGTCGTTCCGGAAACATCCGTGCCGAAAACACTGACATAAGAATATTTCTTTCCAAGTTCGTCAATCAGAGTTCTAATTAAAGTTTTTTTACTTTTTAAGTAATGCGAGAATTTATTTGTCATAACTTTACCTTTGATTGCGCTATTGTAACATAAGCGCGATTATATATTACGATTTTTACTGCGTTGTTATCTATTTATTTCAGGAATATTTGTAAACTCAATAAAGGTGTTACCATATCATTTTTCACGATCTAGTCGCTTTTTTCGATGGTTCCGGGGCTTATCAAAAAGCGATGACGAGGCCGCCGAAAACAGCGTAAGTGCTGGAAAGACCGCCCATCTTGACAATCTTTACATCCTTGAACTTATACATTTTCATCACCTCATCGTAAAATCTCTGGGCACGATCTGAGACCAAAACATAGGCAATTACTAAAGTCCGCTCCTCGAGTTTAACACCTTGCTGCCCGACGAGATTCAACATCTTATTAAAAGCTCGCTCATAGCCGAAACCTTCCTTCATCAGTTTGATTTCGCCTTTACCGTCCGCGCCAAGAATTAATTTAATAGATAAAGCCGATGCGATTTTAGCAATAACGGGATTTAGTCTTCCGTTTTTAGCTAAATGATTAACATTATCTAATAGAAAAAGAGTCTTGATACCTTGAATGTATTCTTCAACCTTTTTAACTAGTTCTGCAGGGTTTTCTTCAGTTTTTGATAGTTCAAATATTTTCATCGCGATTAAGGATTCCGCGGAAGCTGCACTCAAAGAATCGAAAACATGAATAAAGTAGTCCTTATGGTCTTCTAAAAACATTTCACGTGCTAAGCGAGCCGAATTAAAGGTGCCGCTAAGTTTCGAGGATAAGGTGACGACAAAAATTATTTTTGTTTCACTAACAAAGGAATCCATGAAGGCGGCTGGAGAAGGACAAGCCGTTTTTGGAGGAGTCGGACAAGCTTTCATATCTTTTAAATACTCATCAAGATTAAGACTATTGTCATCGACATATATCTTATCTCCAAGTTGAAGTGATAATGGGACGAGTTCAACGCCCATTTCCTCAATCATATCTTTTGTTAAATCACAGCTGCTATCTGCGACAATTTTACATTTCATACTTCTATCCTCCTCGATATAGATCTATTATAATTGTTGATTTTACATCCTCAATGTAACACTAAAAAGTAATTTTATAAAACATTATTCAAAAAGGAAATCGAAACGATTTCATTTACGAATCGTTTCAATTACGACATGGACTTGCGTTATACCCTTTAAAAACAATGAAAATACATTTCATTAAATGTGCGAGCATCCAACATTTACGAGTCATAAAAGTCCCTTTGGTTTAAAGGCGAAATCAATAATTTGCTTTACTAGAAATTTAGGAAATAGGTAAGAAACCAAGCATAACGATTTGATTTCCAGGTTCACCGCCCAACATGGCAATTCCTCGGACAGTAATCTCCTGAGAAACAAGCGAATTAAGAATTCCGCGCGAAGCCTGACTTGTCGGATAAATATAGACGTTGTCAGTGCCATAAGTTAGTACAAATAAAGATTCATCTGGATTGCTGGGATTTATATAAGACAAGGTTCCAAAGAGCTCGTAGTAGCGGAAATCTGATCCGACATCTTCGTGATCTAAAGCGATAAAACCAGCTAAGCTGATTTGCGTCGCCGTTATCGGCATGGACTGCCCGGTGGCGACCACCTGATCGACGGTTGAATGTGGGTCATTAAATAGAAAGACGATACTATTTTGAGTCATTTTGTAGCCGAGGGCGATGACTTCGTCACCTGGAGCGATGCTTCCGTCATCGGTATTGATGTAGATAATGCCAGTTTCATCAGCAACTAATAACATGAAATTCTCATTCATGCTTTGCGAATTTAAGACGACACATTGAATAACGAGCGTTTCTTCGTCGCTATCAGGCAATAGTTTTAACTCCGCGATTGTGATGATGATGTCGGGATCAACATGAAGTTGAATATCAAAGGTCTCGTTAACCGTTTCATGAAGGGTGGCATGAACATGGACATCAATGTAGATTTCGCTCGCAACATCATCTGAGATACGCTTTGTTTCGATATTGTATTGGCTGGCATAAGTACCAAAAGGTTCATAAACCAAAGTAATCGGCACGATGGCGTGTTCGGCGGGTAAATCGACGAATTGTCCTGGGAAATATGTCGGAGATTCGAAAGCGCTTCGGAACATGCTTTCAAGGAGTGTCAATAATTCTTCATCTCCACCTTCGCCATCGTAATCTAAATTAATAAAATCCTCATGCCCATTGTAAATGAGCATCAAAGTGGTAACTTCTTCATCCATGTTCGGCAAAATTACTCCACGAATATTGACTCGGAATCCATTGTAGTCTTTGATGTATTCATAACTTTCTTGTCCAAATACTCCGATAGGGAGGCTTTCTTCTCCATCAACAAGGGTAATTATATGAGTATCATAATCCATAATAATCGTCCCGTTTATTTCTGCATAAACAACCCAGTTAGAGGGGCTTTCCGGATTAAGAGCATTGTAAGAGGCTACGCTCATAACACTTGGAGCAAGAAGAATGTCATTATTGTGCGAATAAATATCGACACTGATTCCATAAATTAAATCGCCATTTATGACAATCAAACCTTCTTCTACCGCCAAATAACCGCCAACGCGAACACTATCGCCAACTTCAGCCTGCTGAAAGCCAAAGGCAATCACGGTGTCGCTTGCATCGCAAATAATGGTTATTTCCATCTCGCTTGAGGAAACTAAAGTAGTACCGCTGACGAAATGGAGATTGGTATCTTCAGGGCTAAGGGCTTTAAACTGTGCGATTGATAGCACCGGATATGCCGGGTCAATCGCCCATTTAGCATAAAGGGTAAAATCGGTATCTGGCATCACGGAAAAAGTATATTCAGCCGTCAAGCCTTCATCGCTATACCATCCATCAAACAAATACCCGGTTCTGGTCGGCTCACTCGGCACCACTACCTCAGAGCCAATCGTTTGTGTTAATGGATCAACCGCAGACCCACGCTCGGTATCGAAGGTAATAGTCGAATGTGTATGCACACAACTATAAGTCAAAATCAATGAAGTAATCGTTAAATCACCGCTCCCGCTATTAGCAAGCGAAAAGAAATAGGGATCGGTAGTAAAATAAACCGTCGTTCCCGAAGTTAACACTTGCGAGTTTCCCAAAGTCGAGACAGTCGGACCATTTAATAAAGTCGCCTCGCCACCAGAAAAAGTCACGACAAATGATTTAATCGACGTAATTCTCGTATCAGGACTATTGATTAATGTGCCATCTTCGCCTAGGACAACATGTTGTCCCGTTGCTCGTTTGGCGTTCGTGTAGTTAAATTCAACATAGCGGGCAAATCCTTCCCCACTTCCGTATTGGTCGGTGCTCAAACTTGCAGGAGTATTAGCCTCATTAAGCGTGATCGTATAAATAGGTCCTTCGCCATAAATTAATTGTTTAAGCGACTGGCTATTTCTGGCGATGGCAAAGACAGCTACTGATGAAACTAGACAAATGGTAGTAAACAAAAGAAATTTGCGATTCTTTTTCGTCATTAAATCCTCATGCATAATTTTTACTCCTTATTGCATATATCTAATTGTTGGCGACATGATAAAACATCTTTTAGCCAATTCATGATATTTTCTCTAATACTAGTTAGATACCTATTCAAAAAATAAATCAATAGTTATAAAGGTCCCAATTATATAACTTTAATTATTTGACATGAGAAAATAACAAAAGAACATCATGTGGTGATGGCAGTTTCGCTGATAACTTTTAGTGGCAATTTAAAATAGAGATATGGAATGAATCATAATATATTTACATATAGAATTAGTATCTAAAAATAGCTGCCACACCTAAATTTGTTGGCATTTTCTCTTTGTCTAGGATGAAAACCTTTGCTCCGGTATTCAGTGCTTCCTGCGCCATATCATCTAAGACGTCGTCAATATTAGGATTATTTAGTTCTCCGATAACTATTCTTTGCGTAGTTCGATGAATTTTTCCGGGTATGATTTTGTCTTTTTCGACAAATAGCGTATCGACTCGGGCATCAAGCAATGCTTTTAAGATAATATCTATTTGATTAGAACTAAGTTTTCTTTCTATAAGATTATGATATTTGTCAATGGCTTGATTAATAACAAGGTCAAATCTTTGATCGTTAATTATCTTAAGACCTTCTTTGGCATCATCAATCGACCCTTCTAAAGAATCTTCGATTAGATACGAATTAGTCGATATTTTTTTAAAATCATAGTGAAAGTCCTTATTCGCCAAAAGAACTAAAGGTAATTTTGCTTTGCTAGAAATGTTTTCAGACACAAAGCGGTCAACATGCTTGAAAAACTTTGCTCGATCAATATCTATATCATCTGTCTTGTCGCCGTGGCCATGGAAAGACGAACTAGATATACCTCCATAGCTTCCTTGCACGACGTGTTTCTGCGTGCTTTGATAACCCAGGATTTCTTCGAGAGTCGTCTTGGCATCGACCTCAAGGGCGATTGGCACAATATCGTAATAGTTGCCTTCATAAATGGCAAATGAGTCCGCTTCAAGTTGAAGCACCGTATAGTTTTCGATACCTTGATAATACTCAATCATCGGTTTGGTGTGAAAACTGCTAGCGACAACAACGATAGATTGCATCTCCTTTTCCAGACGATAAATAACAATTTCCTCAAGGGTGGCAAAAAGGGCCAAACCATCTTGGGCATAATTCCATAAGGAGCGATCGTTTTCCATAATTTCCAAATTAGATATCAAAGGAGCAATTTCTTTATGAGAGTATTTCTGCTCAAGTGATGTTTTGGCTTTCTTTATCAAATTTTTAAAAACGATTTCATCGTGCCTGCGATCAATTTTAATACGATGAGTAGGCATATAAAGCGAGAGACGCGGTCCTTCGACACTAAGCGGCATCTGATTGGGAAATTCGGTACAAATTTTGTAAATCATAAAATTCCATCCTTTCAAAGGCACGCTTATTAGCACATTTAATTGAACAAATGCGCGCCCTTATGCCTTCATTATACTCTATTTAGTACATATTTCATTTATAAGACAATAAAACGAAGTAAAATACGAAATGAACCGCAAGAACAATGCGATCAAGGATAGGAAATGGGATTAGATTACAACAGTTTTAGTTCTTTTTTTGATTACCCGAATAATCTGAACGTTTGTGATAACTATTTGCTTTTGATGGCTGCTTGTCTCCATAGGAACCTTTGTATTTGCTCTGAGAATGGGCTGAACTTCCATATGAAGTAGATTTTCCACTATGTCTTGTTTTAGGGTTAGAAGTCTGTGATTTATTACCACTGCTTGCTTCTGGGGTTTGTGGTTTATTTTCCACCGCTTCCTTAGCGGAAAACTCAATCGGGATTTTTAGCACAGGTATTTCCATACCAATATGCTTTTGCACATCTTTTAAAAGTGATAATTCATCGCGAGAACAAAAGCTGATTGTTTCTCCGACTTCGCCAGCCCGTCCCGTTCTTCCCATCCGATGAAGGTAAGTTTCAGGAGTTTGTGGCATATCATAGTTAAAAACATGTGAGATAAGGCTTATATCAAGCCCTCTAGCAGCGATATCGGTGGCAATCATAATTCTGCTTTCATGAGCTTTAAAACTCTTTAGAGCGGCCGTTCTGGCGTTTTGACTTTTGTTACCATGAATGACTTCGGTTTTATATGATTGATTTAATAATTTCTTTGTTAAGCGATTCGCGCCGTTTTTTGTGCGGCAAAAAATAAGGGCTGATGAAATGTTCTTATCTTTCAGCATATGAATGAGCAGCTCGGCTTTATTTTCCTTTGACACGCGATACAAGCTTTGCGAGATCGCAGAAAGCGGCCGTTGGACGCTACCAATGGAAATACGAACCGGATGATTAAGAAGACTTCCTGATAGACTAAGAATTTCTTTTGGCATGGTCGCTGAGAAAAGCATTGTTTGGCGTTCACTTGGAAGCTTAGCGATAATCCTTCTTATATCGGGCAAAAAACCCATATCAAGCATTTGATCGGCTTCATCGAGAACAAAGTAATTAACTTTACTTAAATCAACAAATTTAGAGTCGGCTAAATCTAATAATCTTCCTGGGGTGGCAACGAGAATATCAGTGCCACTACGGAGATTGTGGATTTGTGGTCCTTTGGCCATTCCGCCAAAAACTACACTGACTTTTACTTTGCAATACTTGCCGTATTGCTTGATTGAGGCGCCGATTTGAGCGGCTAATTCTCTAGTTGGAGCGATGATTAAACTCGTCAAAGTGGGCAACTGATAAGCCGAACGATTCGAAATTATTTTTTGTAATAATGGGATAGCGTAAGCGGCTGTTTTACCTGTGCCCGTCTGTGCGGTACCAAGCAAATCAAAACCATCAAGCAAAGGCGGGATGGCCTGAACTTGAATCGGGGTCGGATCGACGTAGTCTAAATCGGTTATCGCCTTTAGAATCGAATCATTAATCTTTAGTTGTGTGAAATACATATATTTTTCCTTTTAGTCAGTAAATCAAGAATCGCGACTAGCTACTGACTAAGCGGAATACTTTTTTAGGGACGGCTAATAATAGCATAGTTTACGCGATTGTGCACGTTTATACGCATTATGCATGAAAAAATAAGAAACATGGCATCCCAGGCTTAAAAAGTGGCGCTAGTTCCTTTTGCTTTGCATTCGAAAAACACAATAATGATTGGGAATTGAGCTTCGTTAAGCCAAACATCAATTCCTATCTAGATATTATTCAAAGGATTTTAAGGCATCAATCATGTTTATGCTTTTAATTTTAGGATATGATATTAGGTAAACAAAACCCAAAAATACATACGCCAATACCAACGTCAGGATGTAACTCAACCAATCAACCTGATTACTGAGTCTCACACCATCGATAATAATCGAACTAATAATGGAAAAATGCAGGAGTCTTCCAAGGCCGAGTCCCACAAGAATTGAGATCGTTGATATAATCGCCGATTCTCTAAACATATATCCTGTTACCTCAATCTCTTGATATCCCAAAACCTTGAGAGTTGCGATTTCTCTATTTCGAGAAACGATATTAATTAAAGAAATATTATAATTTATTATAATCGCCAGGGCACAGGCAAAAAGAATGAGGACGACAATAATGCCGTTCATGCTTTCTGAAGTTTTGTTAAACGAATATTTAATATCCTCCTTAAAAGATACGTTAATCACATTCTCATCATTTTTAAGTTCATCTCTAAGGGCATCTTTCTCCGCGTCCATTTTTAAGCCGGTCGTCACATAAATCGCATTATATTCTAGACTATAATTCGATGCAATCAAACCGCTGGAAATATAGACGACATCGCCAAAATAATAATCAATTACGGCCGTCACCATAAACTCACTCTCTATTCCTTGAAATTCAATGCTGATGACGCTGCCTTCTTTGATGCCCTGCTTGGCAGCAAAATCGTTTGTTACCATCACGGAATTTTCCATCATATCGATATCATTTCGCTTCGTATCTTTAAACTGGATGAAGCTATTAATGTCTTTTAAGACATCGGGAATAATCAGACTCATATATTCTTCATTATTATATAAAGCTGTTTTAAGCATCACGTTGATCTTTTCGTATTGATTTATCGCCGCGATATCGACCATGTTAGGATTCGTTCCAATTTCTAAATCATATTTCAGCATTTGTTCGTATTGATACTTACCGGCATAATCAACGGCATTTTTAATGCCGAAACCCGTCAATAATAAGGCGGTGCTGCCAGAAATACCGACTAACATCAAAAATAGATTTCGTTTATGCCTAAAGATATTTCTGAATGTCGATTTATACTTAAACTTTATTCGATTCCAAATAAACGGCAAACGCTCCAAAAATATCTTTTTTCCGGGTTTCGGCGTTTTCACTTTTAAAAGTTCGGTTGTCTTTTCTCTTAACACGCTATTGAGACTAATGAATGTCACCAATACGACCGAAGCAATCATAATTAGCGAAATAATCGAGATATACATATAGTGATATTCAATCGATAGAGCTGGCAAATTGTAGGATGTCAGGTAAGCATTATAAATAATTGAAGGAATCAGATATATTCCGAGGGCGATGCCCAAAAGAGTTCCGATACTTGATGATATCAAAGCATAAAGCAAGTACTTGCCCATGATTTTAAACTTGTCAAAACCAAGCGACCGTAACGAGCCAATCTGCACCCGCTGATCAGAAATGATTCTTGTCATCGATGATATTGAAACAAGGATAGCAATCATAAAGAAAAATATCGGAAAGATGAATGAGATGACTTCCACAATTTTGACGTCAGACTGAAATTTCACAAAGCTTTGGTTTTGCGATAAGGTCGTAAAGTAATAGTCGTTAAAATCTACTTTCAAGTTTTTGACATTTTCGTCAATAAACGTTTTATACCCATCCGTAAACATATCGAATTTATTCGATTCTTTAATCGTCACCCCCAAATTAGAGAAGACAATTTCAGGCATGAAACTTTGGTCAGCATAAATCATCGTTTCAATCGGCCGTTGATTAAGCGCCGATACTTCCTGCACATAGGCGAAATACCAAGGATTTTGAACGATTCCGACGACGACAAAGGTTTGTTCTAAAAGAGTCGTTTGATATCCAATTTCGATATCCATTAAATACACTTGTGATTTTTCGACAACAACCTCGACAATATCTTCGTTTATTTCCGGAAAACGTCCTTCCACAAGCGACAATTGGTTTAAAATAATACCCCCATCAAAATCGAGCAATAAAATACGGGCCATATGTTTACTATCATTAATCTCAATAGGCTCATCAACCGTTAAATAGGGCATTATTTGATCAATTTCATCACGAGATCTCAATTCTTCGATTTGTCCATCGCTAAATGCTGATTCGGATTGAATAACGACATCAGCGATGTGATAGTCACTATAATATTTTTCTACGCTATATCTCATATTTGGGGCCGTCGTCAAAAGACCGACTAAAAAAGCAACTCCGGTGGCGACAATAAGAACTAAAGCGAGCAGTTTGGTCGCAAGATAGCCCATATCTTTAAAGATATATTTACTATATTTTTTCATTGCCAGAGTACATCGTCCACATTTTTGGGAGCCTTATTTATCGTTATTTCGCTTACTTGTCCATTTTTAAAATGAATAACCCGATCGGCAATTTCGGCAATCGAGAGGTTGTGGGTTACCACAATCACTGTTTTCTGATAAATTTTACACGTATCATATAAAAGCTGAAGAATGGTTTTACCGGTTTCGATATCAAGGGCTCCGGTTGGTTCATCGCACAAGAGGATTTTCGGATTTTTGGCAATTGCCCGAGCAATCGACACCCTTTGCTGTTCTCCGCCTGAAAGTTGCGCAGGAAAATTTTGCATACGCGAATGCAGTCCGACTTGCTCTAAAACCATTTTTGAATCAAGCGGCGATTTGCTAATTTCGGAAGCAATCTCAACGTTATCTAGGGCCGTTAATTGCGGTAATAAGTTATAAAACTGAAAGACAAAACCAACTTCATACCTTCGGTAATTCGTTAACTTCTTTGCGTTTAACTCGCTAATTCTTTGCCCATCGACAATCATTACGCCGTCAGTGACGACATCTATGCCACCTAAAATATTTAGAATCGTTGTTTTGCCTGCCCCACTCGGCCCGACAATAACACAAAATTCACCTTCAAGAATTTCAAAATTTACCTGGTTGTTCGCATTTATTATTTGCGTACCAACATGGTATGTTTTGGTTACATTAATGAGTTCGATTATTTTCTTCATATTTTTCTCGCGTGTTACGTGTTATTGGATGCTTTATATACTCGTAATTTTGTCTAGGCAATTTTGCACCTGTCT
>Ga0172381_10001152_pt1 | contig 31993 bp, 54 predicted proteins | sample Leawel6488metaG_FD_119754 | JGI IMG/M metagenome (GOLD analysis project Ga0172381, IMG submission 119754) | Leachate microbial communities from a municipal landfill in Southern Ontario, Canada - Leachate well 64-88 metaG | ecosystem: Engineered > Solid waste > Landfill > Unclassified | place... | reverse complement strand
GTAGAATCTGGCCTAACAAGTATAGGATTTCCATTTTCGTCTTTTATTTTACGAATTTTGTTCAGCTCTCTGCGGTTCATTTCAAAATGACAACCATCTAAAAATGATTCATCAACTTCACCTTCTAAATTGACTAAATCGTCATAGCACAATATTCCGCCGTCGTCCAAAACTGCAATGGAACCAATTCCAGTTGTGGAAAAAATCCCGTTGATTTATCTCCGGTTGTTGCGACGTTACCAACTGCGGTTGATCGTTTTAGGTATTTTGCCAGCCCTCTACCATATGCGTTGCTAATAAGTTGAAGAATATTTACGTTTGAGTCTGATATCAGATTATTATGCACTAATGAATAAGCGCCAGCGTCGATCAAATCAATATAGCCCTGTGATAATGTAGGATCGCTGTTGGTTAACTCTGTTGATTGATCTGCTACCTCAGTAAATGTCACATCCCCGCTACCAAGCAGGTACATTTTGTCGCTTCCCATTGTCATTTTTGTTGCACCGTCGAAAATAGCGGATCCTCGCTGAGCTACCGCAAAAACCTGATCGCTAAACTCATCCGGAACGGCATAACTTCCAGTCGTAGCGTCTCCGCGTAAAAGTTTTAATTGACGTTCATTTAATTTTCCGGTTTTAACCATTTCCAATAATTCAGGATCAAACAGCTTAGATTCACGTGCAAATGCTGCTGAAATTTCATTAGCAGTTGAAAAATCCTTTTGGTTGTGAGCTTGCATCATTTCTTTCATTTTCTGTTGCCAAGAATTCTTGTCATTTACTTTTACTGCTTCATTTAGAAACGATTTAAATTCGGTTTTCTGTTGAGGTGCGATTTTTTTAGATACAGCATCTGCTAATTTATCAATGCTAGTATCGTCCAATTTTTGCTCAATTGCTTTTGCAACAATATCATTAATTTCAGACTCTTTCTTGCTTGCTTGATCTTTTTGTGTTTTTAATTTGTCAAGCTCAATCATTTTTTGTGCTGCTTCGATTGCGTCAAGAATTTTCGAAACATCTTCATTCTTAAATTCAGATACCAAAGTAAGTTTTACGTCTTCAATATCAGTCTCTTTCTTAATTAAGTCTAATGCTCTTTTTAACATTTTTTTCGCTCCTTTATCAATTTATTTAGTTCATTTAATTTCTTTTCTATCGATACTTGTTCCGCTTTCGTTTTAACTACTAATTGCAGTCCGTTTTCGATCGATTTTGGACGCTGAGTATAGCATAATGCGTCCTGATCAGCTGGGATGGCTACCCCAGAAATCTCGTAAATATATGCGCGCGTAAGATGGCTCGGGTTTTGGGGATCATCATAAAACCATTTACCGCCAATACTAAGCGCTCTGGCGAACCCTTCTTTAAATGCTGATACAGCGTGTTTGACTGAATCTGTAAAACATTTTTCGATTGGCATCAATAATAATTTAAATCTTAGGCCAACGTCATCCTCAACAAGTTCTACAAAATTTCCTGCAATATTTCCGACGCTTGCATAATGATCAATCAAAAATACCGGATTTTTTAAAAATCTACTCAAATCATAGACCGGCTGCCCGTTGAAATTTGTAGGAATATCTCCGTATGAGTCAGGTTTATTTTTTGTGTTCGCGTATCCAGTTATGTATATTTTTCCTGAATCTTCCTCAACTACCTTAAAATCTGAGATTTCAAACGTTTTTTTTGAGTAATCTGTTTCAAAATTTTCAATTATTTTTTTAGCACAGATATCAACGCTTTTAATTGTATATCCATGATCCTCTACCCATGTTTTTGCGGACGCTTCCGTCCATTTTTGCTTATCAAATCGGAACGCCTGCACGGTTGTTTTATCAGATCCTATCTTTTTGCCTATAATTGCATCGATACCCTGAGATTTTGAAATAGTGATTCTTCTAAAGGAATCCTGATCAAATGATTCAGGTTCTTCAACTCTAACTCTAATTTCATTTCCCACTGTTTCGACGGGCATATTATTTTTTTATTCCAATTCTATTTTATTTTTTGGTTCATCATCAGAACGTAACGATGAAATGAAATTTCGGGCCAATTCCTGAATATTTTCATTCTTTTTTGCAGCCAAATAAAAAGTTGCGCAAATAACACAAGCAAGGTCACGAGTAATCTCTCCTATTTCTAAATTTAAATCATCAATTCGATTGATGATATCGTCAATTAGCACTAAAAAATCTGATGATTTAACGGATAAATCATTTTGAGATTCGATGATCTCCTTTATAATTTCATCAATTTTTTTTCTCATTTTTTTCCTTTATTAAAAATAAAAAAAGGCGAGTTATTCCAATTTGTTGAATAACTCGCCTTCGTTTTTCGATCAGCGATAAAAAAATATTAATCTATTTTTATATTTTCACTTACATTAATGTAAATCAGCTTTTCATTTTGGAAGACTACTTCTAATCGTCCAAATTTTGGTTGATTTATATTAAGTATATCACACATTTTTGTTATATTTTCAAGTATTAACTCTTTTTTTGTCATTGTTCAATCACCGGAACAATCGAACCGCCATGGTTCGGGTGAAAATTAAGAGAATCCATATCCTCGATCGGATATGTTCCACGAGTTCCGTCCGTGTCACAGTCATAATCCGGCCATTGTTGTTGGCATCCGATCACCTGCACATTTTTTACACCGATCTCGTTATAACTCAATTTTGCCGCCTGGTCGTATGCGTAGCTGGACTCGGTTCTAGCGATCCGGTCTGCCCGCCAGTTGCTCTCGTTGTCGTTTAGCGTGTCAAAATAATCAACCAATCTTCCTTTGATTTCTGAAATTGAAACACCGTCGTTTATTGCAGTATCAATCAACGACCTCAACTCGTCAATTCGGCTATTGAGCGTTTGGTTCGCGTACCTGATGCCAAGTTTATCAACTACAAGCCGGACTTTATTATTTTTAAATGATGAATCAACAGTTGATCCAACGATCTCATTTAAATCTCCAATCGCGATTGACACCGTCGCGGTATGAACTTTTCGGATATCCTGCATTGCGGTGATTTTTTCTTCTTTTGAATTCAGTAGATCATCGATACTGTTTTTATCTATTTCCTTAATCGATCTGCTCGTTAGTTCATCAAAATTCTTGAGTACTCGACGCTCAAGCCCTTTGTAATATCCGCTTACAGCGTCACGAACTTTAGGCTCAATACCATCCCGTGATTTCCGAGAACGGCGATGTATTGCCCATCCTAATTTACCCGCCTCAGCTTTATGATTACATCCTGAAATCAATGATTTTGCCGGTGTTGCCTCAATAGCCGCCTGATATCCTGCGCTCTCAGCTGGTATCAAGCTAAGCGGCAAATAGAATGTATTTAAATGTTTATTTTTTGGATCATTTGTTAATCCGAGCATGTCACGTGCCTCACCGGGCGTTATAATACCATTTGATACACCGCTTGTTGCCATCTCAAAAATTTCTTTTTTATTTTCTATTTTTGGTCGAATAAACTTGAAAAATAGGCCTTTTTTAGATGATACTACCGAAATAATATCGGTTAGAAGTTCTTCTACCGGCTGATAAAAACCGGGTAGGACATCATTATAATAAATTTTTAATTGTTCTGTTGCACTGTCATATTTTGCTGTTTCAACCCCAACTCTGATTGGTGGGATTCCAAAATAAAAATGGAATACGTTTTCTCGACTTAATTTCAATTGCTCTATCAACTGCATATCTCGCTGAGATATGTTGAGCGGTTTTACCTCAAATCCGTTGTTCAATACCATAATTGATTCGCCGTACTGATCGCGAATATTTTTTTTTATTTGCTCAAACATTGTCGGTGATTTTTCTTGCGTTAATGTTATTGCTAAATTAAGTAATGAACTATTTTCCGTCATTTGTGCGTTAAATAATGTTGTTAATCGTTCGGCGTCCATTGCATTCTGATTTCTAGCGATAACGCCGACACCTCGCAGCGAATTGAATGGTGATGCGAGCTTCGAGTGATATAATTGGGTTTGCAACAAATAATCGGTACCAATCGAATTTTGCACCATAAAATGGTCTATTTTTCGATCGTTGCATTGAGTAGATCCGCCAACAATAGACGAATTTTCGCCGTAAACGTCAACAGTCGACGGGACCACAATATCTAAACTAGATATTTTTTTAGACAGAACGGATCCGATTGTAGATTCTGAATCAGTGCGAATGAAGCAGTTTCCGTCTAATAACAAATGTAATATTAATCTACTGATAAACTCGCCATAATATTCGTTTTTGTTCGGATTTTTTAATAAATTTAAAATTTGATCATCTTCAATTTGATTGTTTTTAGAATCAACAATCTGGTAACCTAATCGTGCTGTGTCGGATGCAATAATAGATGCGGCAGTACCAACGAAACTTATGCTTGTATACGCATTTAATTGCTGTTGTGATGTTATTAAATTTTTAGTATCTGACAATCCGCCAGATACACCAAAAAAACGCATTAAATTTTCGAATGATATTGGTACAGATTTGTGTAAAATAGTAGGTTCTGATTTATTGAATAGGTTAAAGAATCCCATCCTTCAATAATATCAACATTTATTACAAAATTGCAATAAATGAATTTAGTTGATTACATATGAAAATAATCTTTAGCGGAAAATAGTCCATATCTCTCAGAGTCGCACGCATCGTCATTTTCTTTAAGCGGCTCTTCAGTTTCTCGACCGTCTGAAAGCGGTTTCCATCGATACATTTTTTTTTCTTGAGACAATAAATCACAATATCCACGTCGAATGCGATAGCGTGTATGCCCGTTATCGTCGATATGCATCAATGTCATCACCCACTGAATGCCAGCATGAACCGAATTATCAGCCGCATGACAAAAAATGTCGTTGAGCATATATGCGTTGATGTGTTCCGGCTCATCAGGCCCTGCATATATAGCCTCAATGTTGTACTCTTTTTTTTTTGATTTAGCGATTGATACCCACGTTTCGCCAGTATATTCCGGATAAGGCGGATTAACCGGAATCCCCTTTCTGGCGACAACTTCCAAAATATCAACGCTACGATCTGCGGTAATACCAATTATTGTTAATACCCCGTTATGCGTATACCCCCAATCCTGTCCGGCGACGACGACAATGTATCTACTCAAATCTACAGAAAAATCAACATGATGTTTATTTTCATCATATTCATCATAAATTTGCCCCTCAAAAACATCTAATGAGGCCTCATAATTCCGTTTATATAATTTTAATGGCATTATTTTTTTATAAAAATCAAGTTCTTCTTTTGGAAAATATGGATTTTTAGCAGTAAACCAAGTCCAATATAAAAACTCCTTATCGCTAAGAAATCCGCTTCGTTTTTGATAGATTAAATCAGTAATATATTTTTTGTTATATTTAGGGGTTCCGCTTAAAATTCGTTTTCCAGCCCTATCTGAACAACGAACGCCGGTTTCTATAAAAAATTTCTCGTTCATCTGAAAGCATTCATCTAAATAAAATCGATAATATGGCAATCCCTCAATAGCGCCTTCTCCCTGTTCATAACTGAAGAAATCTATCTCGGTTGTTCCCCAAATTCCTTTGAAAAATATACATGTAATTGGTTTTTGCTTATTGTCTATAATCCTTGATTGATCGAGACGTTTAAGCAGTGGAAAATATGCTATTGATAACATCATAGACGCAGTAGGTTCGCATACTCCAATTCTATATGGCTCTCTATCGTCGATATCCTTCTGATAGTATCCAGGTTGGAGATAAATATCTGAAATAAGCTGCCCGCCTAGAGCGGTACGTGTTTTTCCGCCACGTGCCCCCGCAACTAGCAGATTAATTTTAGCTTGATATTCGTGAAATTTTATTGCGGGAGGGATTGGTTTATATTCATATGCCATTTATAATAAATTTTTAGTTGTAACTATATAGTTTTTAAACTTTAGAATACAGTCTACATGACCGCAGTATGGACACTTTAGAACCTCGCCATTATTTATTTTTTTTACAGCCCATTTTTTAACAGAATAGCTATTAATTTTTTCTCCAATATATAAGTTATGTCTCCATTCCAATATTATTTTATCGGTTCGTCCGCATTTTTGAAAATAATTATTTTTTATTTTTTCAGCACAAAAACAATTGCTGCTAAATATAAGTAAAATAAAAAAAATGTTTTTAATCATTATTCTTGTCCTGTATTTTCATTCGGATTTTGAATTGGTTTTGGAATTAAATCTATCATCCATTGAGGTATTTGGATGCCAATCAATGGATTATCAAGCTCATTTTTAGCATCAAAAAGCTTCAAATGTTTACCAAGTAGTTCAAGCGCCCGGATTTTATCGAAAATACGAATCTTTCGAGTTTGCCCAATCTGAACGCTGGAAAGCGCTTTTGAAACATCCTCCGGCATTTCGTTTAATCCTTTCAGGCTGCCATCCTCGTTAAAGGCCTGTTTTATATCGACAGTGGCAAGCTTATAAAGCTCCGAAAGAATCCTTTCGGTTGAGATCAACGCGGCTTCTTCGGCAATGGTTAATAAACGATTTATCTCTGTTTGAACATGAACCCTATTCAACAAGCGGCAAGCGCAAGAACTTGCAGTTTTTTCAGAATAACCGGCCTTAATTGCGGCCTGGGACCCATTTCGTTCTTTGATATATTCACGGCAAAAAATTATCTCTTTATGTGTTAAACCTCGAAATCTATGTTCTTTTGGCATATTTAAGAAATATCAAATTATTATAATAAAAACAATAAGCTATTTATCATTCAAAAACTCAATCCCTTTTTCGATAACAGATTTAATATCAGATAACGCACCAATATCAATTAATTTACATGTTACATCATTTATTTTTATACCACTGCTTATAAATGATGTCTGTTCAATATAAGTTTCTCCAGAAAAAACTGTTGATTTTTTTTCTTGATAATATCCAATTTTTAAACCACTTTTAGTCGTAAATATAATCTCAGTATAATCACTTCCAGATAATTTTGTTAAATCTGAATTTTTAGAAATAAAATCTATAGATGAAATAAAATTAGGTAGCTCATCTATATCTAAAAAAGACGAATTACTTCTTGTATTTGTACCATTATCTTCAAAAAGATCAATTATTATTCCTTTTGTTTTATTTTTTTTACCATATGGATTAGACAAAACGATTGCAGATATTTTAATACGATAATGAAATTGACCTTGTATTTTTTTTAGAGTATAGATATCTTTCGCCAAGACTTCATTTTTTATGATAATGCATTCATCTAATTTCGTTGTTATATTCGAATTATTTTCAGTCGCAAATAGGGCTGAATTTAAAAAGATAATAGCAAGTAATACAAAAATATTTTTTTTCAAGATAAACTCCTTTTTTTTTATTAGATATTGATATTTAATCACATATTCATTAAAATGACAATATTGAGATGCAATACATTTTATGCAATTAGCGCTATACTAATTTTTCTTGAATCTAATATTTTTTTTTGATCAGACTTGAACTTTGTTTTGCAATTTTTGCAAACAAATTCATCACCAAAACAAATTTCTGAATCATATAGCGGACGCCCTATTAGATCATTTGAGCTAAAATAGCTAATTTTCAAACAATTTGGGCAAAGAGCTTTAATTTGTCGAATACAATTACAATTTTCATCATTACAAGTTGAGACTTCTAAATTTATGATTAAACTCATTTTTTTATTATAACATAAAAAATATGTATATAATATATTACAAACAATCAATACATTTTTCTCTTGATTTATTACGATATACATAGTATAATAGATACATAGAGTTAAGTTAGTTCAAGGTATCGTCCACTATACCAAACTCTATAGACTATTTAAGATCTCTCTTCAGAGATCAGAAAGTCAAAACTTGGAGGGTTTGAAAATGAAAATCAAACAAATGAGAATGGGAGAATGGATAAAAATCTGCAAAAACGGTGAACCTGTTATCGTTAGAACGGTTGGGGTTTCCATCCATGAACCCAAAGAAAAAAAAGAAATGAGCGACAAGATAACTAAGTTCTTGCAGGTTATGCTTTTTGAAGCAAAAAAAGTAAAAGATGAATTTGGTCGGGTGAAATTAGAACAAGGAAATGCTCTTGCTTCCTTAATGTTAGGGAAAGATGTTCCCGTTTTTTCATTAAAAAAATCAGAAATTGAAGAAATGCGTAAAACCGGAACCTCGCAACGTTTCGGCGATAAAATGGACGAATCAAGTTGTGTTAGCGCCGTAATTATTGGCGACGAAATTCTGTTTTGTTCGCCAATGGGAAAAGTATCATGCTTAGAATTATATGCCGACGTTAAGTCTTCCGCCGCGAAACTTGGAAGCATTAAAAGCGATAAAAAAGCAAAATCATCTTCCGTAGATGATGAATAACCATAAGGAGGAAATTAAAATGAAATATACATACAAAGAGCTACTGATTGCGCTAAATGATATGTTCTACGATTATGGTCGTGAAGGAGTTGAATACCCAGACTATATTAATGAACAAGAGGAGATAGCCTCTTTAACCGAAGAACAGTGCCATGACATTTTTGACTATAACGATGGCGATATAGACGGCATAACTTGTTATATAGAGGATGATGAAGAAGAATAACCATAAGGAGGAACTTAAAATGAAAACAAAAATCAATCTTAATCCAATAACGGGGGCAGTAACAGCAATGGTAACAGATAAAGCGTGTTCAAGATTAACTTATATCTCAAATCCGGAAAACACTATTGTCGAGTTATTTCGATTTTTGAAGGCAAAACCGGTTCAATTTTTGTCCCGAAATATAAGGAGTTAAAATGCGAAAAAATTTTGAGAAATTATTAAAATTAGCACAAGAAAATCCGGAATTAGACATTTTATTTTTTGGGAACGAAGATGCCAGCATCGGAGAAATAGCAAACATTCAAATTGAAGAGTACACTAATTTTTTTAATAGCGAATACTTCCATTTTTCGGATGAATTTGAAGAAGAGGCAATGGACTTTTTGTATAAAAATGAAGCATTAGATTTATTGAAATTCTCTATAGGAGACAATGATCCACTTTGTGACGAAAAAGTTTCTTTATTTTTAGATCATTTACGATCTACTGGCAAAATAAAAAAAGCAATTTTCGTTTATTTACACTGCAAAAGTACTTAAATCTATAGTGTTGACTTATTGTGTTATACTTAGTATAATAGATACATAGAGTTAAGTTAATTAACTCCGAACAAAACTTGGAGGGTTAAAGATGAAAACAAAAAAAATTACAGAAAAATTGCTATTGGATAATTTTATTGGAGTTACAGCAGGTTTAACCTTAATATCCGACGTAAAAATAAACGGAAAGCGTTTTGTAATTTATTGGAGTTATTATGCAAATTATAATCGTGTATTTGATAGATCAATAGCTAGTGACATATTTTTGTGTTGGGATAGAGAGGGGTATATTGAATTAGATAACAATTGTGATCAACATCCGTCAATTGAGGCAATTAAGGAACATGTCGCATGCGCAGTTGGTACATTGCTACCTGAGTAATCGTAACCAAAAAAGGACAATATAATGAAAATCAAAAAAGAGATGCTGGATGATTTAAGGTACTTGTCAATTTGGTTCAATGCGAATTTTCCGTGTGGGGAAGCAAACCACAATGAAATATTCGAAAAATTAAGCAAGCAAAAAGACCAATTTGGATATCAAGATATGTTAGCGAGCCGGTTTAATCTGACGATTATGTGCTATGCATGGCACTCAAACGGTAAAATCGCGTCTAAATGTGAATACAAAAATGGAAAAATAGACGGATTAAGTCAATTTTTTTATACAAACGGGAAATTAAGAGAAAAAACCGTGTATAAAAATGATGAAAAAAACGGAATAGAAAAATTTTTTTATAAAAACGGAAATATAGAAAGCATCTATCCGTATAAACACGGTAAAATGGTTGGTATTTCCTTAGTCTTTTATAAATCAGGAAATTTAAAATTCATTTGGGATCATGTACAGGATGAGTTATTCGGTACATCTAAAAAGTTTAACGAAGATGGAGTTGAGATTTAAATAACCAAATTATAAGGAGTAAATAATGGAAGATCAAAAATTTAGAACATTTAAAGAGATGGGAGAGGATACTGTTAAATTTGAAGTTAATGTTCCGAGGCGCGCATTTTCACATTTAAAAAAATTATCTGATCTTAACAATGCCACTATGGACGAATTTTACGGTCAATTTATAATGTATAACGTACTAAAAAATGAATAACTTTAACCGCATATTAAAAAATTATCGAATCCAACATCATATAATCCCATTCGGATTATCCGACGAAAAGCATCGGTTATTAAATCTCATTGAAAAATACAACTCAATGGATATTAAATTACTAACCGCAAAGGAGACGAAAAATTTTGATCTATATCGAGAATTAGATGAAAAAAGAGGCAAAATAGACGAATATGTTCAATTGTTATCAAAAAAAATAAATTTAGGCTACAAAAAAACAATTCTACACGGGATTTTTTATATTGTTGTTCCAAAAGAACTTAAAGGCAAATATGCTAAAAAACCGATAATTAGATTTTAAACATTAATTTAAAAATGGAGGGAATTAAAATGAATAGTAGTTCTGAGCTGTTTATATTTGCACATTTAATTTGGATAAAATTGACTTCCTTAGCGTTAATTTTTGGGTGTTTAATGTCAGTTATATTATCATTAAACTTGTTTCTGATAACTAGCTATTTGTTAAGTTTTGCGTCGTTAATTTGGTTAGTGATAATAGCTGGACTATATTATATAAAAAGAAAGGAAGAACATGTTAACAGAAGCGCAAAAAAAAGCCAAATCAAAATGGCAAAAAAACAATAGAGATAAAGTAAAAATTTATCAGGACAAGCTCCGTAAAAAAGGGTCAGTTAAACTTATATCTAATGATTTAAAAGAAATTATCAACGATAAAGCAAAAGAGACTGGGTCTAACGATATAGATGCATCTCACGCGATTGCTCTCGAATATCTGGATATGATCAAAAATAAAAGAGGAGACAATAATGTGTAATTTTTTAAGCTTAATTGTAACTGATGGAAATATCTATTATCTATTAGATGATCAATCCCATTCAGGCATAATACGATCATTCAATTTAATTGATGATCCAAACGTTATTATTAAAATAGAAGCCATTCCAAAAAACTATAATACAATGACAGATTGGACTATAACTGTCGATCAGGATATTAGGCCAAAATGGTTCGATTTTGAATTATCTAAAAAAGCTGTATTAGATTTTATAGAAAAAATAAAAAACGATGTTGGAATTGAGCGGCTACAGATTGTAGCGGTTCAGGAGAATGGCAATTCGATACAATACCTCAACGACCCAAGTGGGCGGTTCAGATTGCAGCGGGTCAGGAGCATGGCAATCCGATAAAATACCTCAACGACCCAAGTGGGGCGGTTCAAATGGCTGCTAAAAATAAAAATAATTAAAGTATTGACTACTCGATATATACATAGTATAATAGATATATAATAAATTAGAAAGGAGGTGAGTAATTTGGGCCCAATAATCGATATTCAAGTCAACGAAAATGAAATTAAATACAGAATTGAGAAAGGGGTGATTTATGCGGGAAAAAAACCGCGAACGACTGAAAGTTATTGCGAGATCATGGCTATTATTAATAGCCTAAATTAAAATTTAAACTTGGAGGATTAAAAATGAATTTAAATTTAACTGAAAATGAAGTGGCTACACTGAGAGATTTTTTACAAAAATTTAAAGACTCGAGTATTTTAGATATAAGCAAAAGTTTACTAACTGAAGAGGAATTATTAGCCTTAAAGAAAGTTTTAGATGAAATTAAAAAAAATAGTGCTATAGAAATCATAGATAATAAGTTTAATTATCATTACAATAATATTATCATAAATTCATACATTTTTGATTGTATTTATAACAAAATATTAGACAAAGAAGAAGGAGTCGAATAATGGAAATTAATTTAAATTTAACTGAAAATGAAGTGGATGCTTTGAAATATTTCTTTAAACGATTTAAGCAAGAAACCACGTTTAAATTTAGTAATGACTTACATACTCCACATAGTTTTCACTATCATGATCTAACAATTGATTCCGATATTTTGAACTCAATTTTAGATAAATTAGATCAAAAAACTGATTGGCGATCCATATGTCCTACCACTGAAAAAGGAGAAGAATGAAAAAACTATTAATTATTCTATTTTTATTCGCGTCTACGTCAGTTTACGCTGAATACGATTTCAATTTTTACAATAAATACGTTGAAAAAACGCCTAAATTACCAATAAAAGTATTCAATAACGATAAAAATTTATCGACATCTCGATTCAGATTCGATAAAAATCGAATATTCTACATCTACGTGAATAGATCAGATATTCGCCCGATTGAGATTAGTTTGTCATACGAAGAAGCCACAGAATTAACTGAGTGGCTAAATAAAATAATAAAATGAATGGGGCCAAAAAATGAAAAAAATAATTATATTGTTTTTTGTATTATTATCATCAAAATGTTTTTGTTATGTCGATTTGGACTCAGATGAGGCGGCCTATCAACGCCTAAAAAAAACCGCAGAAAAAGTGATAATGAAAATGCCGTCTTTTGATTTATCAGCTCATTCAAAAGCACAATATGATTTTGACAATTACAATAATTTGATTTTTATTGTTGAAAAAAATGGTCAGAAAATAATATTAACAAAAGAAGAAGCAAAAGAACTGTTTAAAAGTCAAAAATCAATTTACGAATGATTTTTTTTATTATGACAATAATAATATCTTTTTTTATTGGCATAATACTTACCTTAATATTTGAATTTGCACTAATATATATCTTGACAAAAAATAATAAAAAATAGTATGTTTTTTATACATTTTTCACCTCCAAGTAAAAAATGTAAATAGGCCGGATTTGGTATTTATCATCTCCGGCCTATTTTTTAATCTAAAAAAAAATCCAAAAATATGAAAATAATATAATAAACATTATCATTGACATGTAAAAAATTATGGTATATAATATAAAAATGAAAAATTTTAAAATGAATATTGAAATATTATTAGAACTAATTAGGGCGAGAGGTTTTAATATTGAGTCATTCTGCCGGCAATATCTACTAGATACTAAACGAGTTATAACTCGACAATCTATATTTCAATGGCGAAATGGAACGATACCAAGCGCACTAGCTATAAAAGAGTTGTCTGACTATTTAGGCGTAAGTATTGATTGTTTTTTTAAGGAGTCAGATAAATCGTGATTTTTTTTAATAAAAAATCAGTTAAAAAAAAAGGAGGAAATATATGTTTTCGGCAAAAAAGAATGACAATGACGAACCTAATAAACAAACTGTATCTGCTAAACATAATTTCAAAAAAGCAAAAAAGTTTTTTCAGAAAATTGATAAATCTGTAACTATCGAACCAATAAATTACATACCACGTGCTATTTTTATTATGCCGTTTACAAAACATACCGCGTTAGTACCGCTAACAATGAATTAATAAACGGATGAACAGTTTCAATATGCCGGATTCGTACAATGAGAATTTGCACGGAGATTATTTTTTTTATGAGGAGGTGGACGAATGAATGGTCATATATCAGCTAGTCAGCTAAATTGTTTACTACAATGCGGAGAGGCATATAGACGGCGTTATGTACTGCGTGAGACGCTACCTCCGACAATATCGCTCATACGTGGATTGTCATTTCATCGGATGGCCGAAAAAAACAACAAGCAAAAAATAAAAACAAAACAGGATCTATCATTCGGAGATCTACGAATCCATGCCGCCTATGAGGTTGAAAAATTTTTTGATGGAGAAATGATGCTTAAAAAAGAGGATTACCATCGAGGAGTTGATATCATCAAAAACGAAACGATCGAATCTATTATCTCAACGATTGATATTTTTCTGGAATTGAATAGGAATGTTAATCCAATCGAGGTTGAGAGCCAACAGGATATTTTGCTCCCTGATGGAACAAAAATCCGATACGTCATGGACGTTGAGATCGAAAATGGCATCATCGACTACAAATTCACTGGTAAAAAAAAGACGCAACGCGCAGTTGATGAGGATTCCGGACTCACAATCTATGCACTAGCATATTTTGCTAAGAATTCAAAAATGCCAGAAATAATCCAATTTAACAATTTTGTTTCATATCATACCCAAAAAAAACGGGAATTAAAATCTGATGGCATAATTCTAAACTCAACCAGAACGGTAAAAGATTTTGAGATCATTTTGGATCGTATAAATATGGCAATCAAATCGATAAAAAGTGATGTATTTTTGCCGGCTCCGGTCGGCGCATGGAATTGTTCACCTGATTGGTGCGGGTATTTTTCAACCTGCAAATACGTCAACTATGAGCGAATCTGCGCAGCTGAAGCGCAGGAACAAGAATAAAGAAGGAGAAAAATGATGAACGGATTAATGAACGTAAAACCAGAAGAAGAACAAACCATGCTTGAACTAAAAACGATGGATATCGAAACAGTTCCGAACTTAAGTACAGGAAAAGGATTTGAGCTAACTCAACGTATCGCGTATATGCTGTCGAAATCAAGTATTGTTCCTAAAGATTACCAGGGCAATTTACCTAATTGTATTGTGGCTCTAAATATGGCAAATAGACTTGGAGCGGATCCGCTCATGGTCATGCAAAATCTATACATCGTTTATGGACGGCCCAGCTGGTCAAGCACATTTTTAATATCAGCAATCAACACATGCGGACATTATTCTGCGCTCCGTTTTGAATTTTCCGGAAAAGAGAACACCGATGAATGGGGATGTAGAGCCTGGGCAATTGAACTAAACGAAAACGAACGGTTAGACGGCACGTTGATTACTATCGGAATGGCAAAAAAAGAGGGATGGTTCACAAAATCCGGCTCAAAATGGCAAACAATGCCGGAACAAATGTTGAGATACCGGGCGGCGGCTTTTTTCTCTCGAATATACTGCCCAGAGATAACAATGGGTATGCAGACATCAGAGGAAATTATCGATATTGAACCGAATCAACCAGTCGTATCACAAACTCCAATCCCAATAACGCAGATAATAAAAGATGCGAAAATAAGCAATGTAAAACCGCAAACAGAAACACCAAAACAATCCACAAAACAAGATGAGCATAAATTATCGTCTAAACTACAGAAAGCAATCGAAAAGCTGGAATCAGCAGAAAACAAATCAGAATTAGGGGCCTATTATTCAGCCCTGAAATTAGAGATATCAGATGATGAAAAAGAAATTTTTGAATCTGAATATAATAGTCTATTGAATAAATTACAATAATGCTTCATGAATTGCTTTTAATTAAAAAATCGAATAAGGAGGTGATACAAAATTTTGTTTGCACTACGCAAAAACAGATTGATATGATTGAGGATATTTGGGCTAGATCATATTCTCCTGAAAAATTTGAGATAGAAAAACTAGAAAGATAGGAAAAATATTGGCTTGGATAAAGAGTTATGATTCAATAGAACGGCATCCTAAAACAATTAAACTTAGGGTATCTCTTCGGTGGTCAAGAAATGAAGTTGTCGGTTTCTTACATCGGTTCTGGTGGACGGTCATGGAATACTTCCCTACGGGCGAGATTTCATCGCTCTCCGCTGAGCTCATGTCCGAGATGCTCACGATGGAGTTAAAGCACGCTCAAGATGCACTCAAAGCATTGCAGGATGTTGGATATATTGTTTCAAAAAATAATAAACTCTTTATTTCTGACTGGTGGGATTACGCAGGTGAATATCTGCGAAAATCAAAGCCAAATTTAGAGTGTCCGGAAGAACTCCGGAATAACTCCGGAGTTATTCCGGAGTTACGGCGGAGTTACGGCGGAGTTACGGCGGAGTTACGGCGGAAAAACTCCGCCCTAGATAAGATAAGAGAAGAAGAAAGTCTCTCTCTCCCTACCCTCTCTCAAAAAACAGAAAAATCTGAGAGAGAGAGTTTTTTTGATAATGGGGAAGAAAAAAGAGCGCTTATAGATCAAATCGTTCGTGCAAAAACAATGGCTGGAAAAATAGGCTCTGAGGTTGCATACAGGACGACGCTCGAAAAAAATTCTCTTAGTGACCTAAAAAAAACATATGAGTCATTACCGGAGATGAAGAGGGTTATAGCCGAAAAACGAAGTGATGAAATTCAGGCAGAACGGGTAAAAACTGCCGAATTAATCGCAAAAAATCAACCGCCAAAAGCGGTTATTAATCAACATTTTTCGGAAATGAGTCAAATAATTAGAAAAGGAGCTTGAAATGACTGAATTTAAATTTGAGCTTGGACAAAAAGTTGAGGATAAAATTACAGGATTTAGCGGTATAATTATGGGTAGAGCTCAATATTTAACACAATGCAATTGTTATGGAATTTTAAATCAAAAATTAAAAGATGATACTGAAAAGCCAAAAGAATGGTATTGGACTGATGAGTCTAGATTGATTGGGTGTTCTACCATTGTTAATTTAGATTAAAGCCTTAAAATATGCAATTAACGCAAGCGGCTAAACAAATAAAAAAACTGAAAGAAGAATCTCTAAACCGCGCATTTTTGACACAACTCAAGATCTATAAATTGCCGGTTCCGGTTTCAGAGTTTAAGTTTCATCCAACACGAAAATGGCGGTTCGATTTTGCATGGATTGATAAAAAAGTGGCCGTTGAAATTGAGGGTGGGACGTTTGTAGGGGGACGTCATACGCGCGCGGCCGGGTATTCCGCGGATTGCGAAAAATACAATGCAGCGACGATGTTGGGATGGTCAATATTCAGATTTACTTCGGATATGGTTTATTCCGTAGAGGCGGTAATATTTTTGGAGAAAATATTTAAAGAATGAATGAAGAAGAAATAAAATGTAAATATGAACTTTGTATACATTACGGAGAAGAAGACGAACCTTTTAAATGTTCTAAATTTAATTGTATTCGTCATGATTATAATGCGGATATGTATGAATCAAAAATTTTTACTAAGGATAAATAATGTCAAAATTGTGGACGCGGTATGGATGATTCGAACGGAGTTCTTTATTCTTTTTGTCTATTGGATGATCGGATCGAAAATATGTGCGAATTAAAATGAAAAAATACTTAAAAAACCATATAATTCTTAGTATCGTAGTATTTATACTCGGCTGTATCTGTTCAATATATCTCTTTAACGGGATACCGTCAGATATAAAACAAATGTTTGTAATTCTATGGTTACACTTTTATTCACTAGTTATTTCTAATTCTATATTACTATTCATAGAAGGTATATCTTGAATCAAAAAACGGAAGAGATGTTATACTAAAAAATGCTAGGAGATTATTAAATGAAATATAAAAATGAAAGAAATGGAAATATTCCTTGCATTAATAATAATTGTAAATTCTGGATAAATGATGTAGAAATACAGAATTGTGCATCTGAATTTTATGATGGTGAACCCGCTGTAAGTTGGTGTGAATTTTATGAACCTAAAAATTTTTATTAATGAGACAAGATAATATCGGATTTAAATGTATTGGAGAAGAAAAATGTTCAATTGTTAAAATGCAAGGTGGAAACCATGCATGTACAGGATGTAATTTGATAAAAACAAAAAATAACCGTATGTATAAAAATTTTTTAGGGTTGAAATATCAAGGTTTAAATGTAAAAATAAATAGTTCTATGCTTGGGTTGGTCAATACTTAATAGTTGGGTAAAAGTCTGAAACATGGCTGATAGTTATTAAGGAGAAGGCGTACGCAACTCACCACCCACCCAAGGATAGAATTAGCGCGAAATCTACGAACTAATCGTTCAGATTTAGACTCAAAATTAGACGCAATAAAAGGTGTAAATGAAGCCATGCATGATTTTCATGTGCTAAATGAAAAATTATATGAGAAGATTAGTCTTTTAAATATGTGTAATTTAAAATAATTCTAGGTAAGTATCCCTTGACAGCAGGTTAATTATCAGCTATACTGGCTATGTAATCAATTAAACATAGCCTATATGAAACACTACACTATGAGAGATTTTAGCAAGCAGTTTAAGAGCGAGAAATCGTGCCTACAGGCGGTCTTTGACAATCGGTATGGTAAGTCCTACAAATGCCCGAAATGTGGCGTTAAGGGGCATTTCTACGCCATTGAGAGCCGTAAGCGTTTTGACTGCCAATGCGGTTATAGTGTTCACCCTCTGGCTAATACCATATTCCATAAGTCGGAAACCCCTTTGACGCTTTGGTTCTTTGCCATATTCCTGTTTGCCAATAGCCGTAATGGAGTTGCCGCTAAAGAGTTGGAGCGACAGCTTGGAGTTACCTATAAGACAGCGTGGAGAATGGCAAAGCAGATACGGACTTTATTCGGACAGAGCGGTAAGCCATTAAAGGGAACGATTGAAACGGACGAAACCTATGTTGGCGGTAAGCACAAGGGTAAGCGTGGAATGTTTGTTCCCTCTGATGTTTCAAGAGGTTGCGAAGCGGAGCGGATTAGCGAAAGAAATTGCTGTTTAGTCATAAACTCATTATAACACTTATGAAGATACTTAACCTATATGCAGGGATTGGCGGCAACCGCAAGCTGTGGGGCGAAGAACACCAGATAACCGCCGTAGAGTTCAACCCTCAAATCGCTAAAATCTACGGGGACTTTTTCCCTAAAGACACTTTGATTGTCGGGGACGCACACCAATACTTGCTTGAACATTTTGCCGAGTTTGACTTCATTTGGAGCAGTCCGCCTTGCCAGAGCCATAGCAGTTTTCGCCACAACATTTGCGTTCGCTATCGTGGGACAGAGCCAGAGTATCCCGATATGAAGCTGTATCAAGAGATTTTGTTTCTCAAGCACCACTTCAAGGGCAAATGGGTAGTGGAGAATGTTAAGCCCTACTATACGCCATTGATTGAGCCAACAAAGGTTTTACAGCGGCACTTATTCTGGAGCAACTTTGAGATAGCCGATATGGAGTTCAAAAAGGACAAAATACGAACGGCACAAATTCCCCAGCTTTCAGCCTTACACGGCTTTGATTTATCCCCCTATAAATTGCCAAACAAACGCCAGATATTACGGAACTGTGTATTGCCAGAACTCGGAAATCATATTATCATTAACCTGTTATGAGGGGATACTTACCTAATTCTATGCTTGATCGGGTGGCGGAACAAAACGCTCGAGAGTTATATTAAACAATCAACTAATAAATATGTAACGGACTGGTTGTTACCGTTACAAACCTCTCGTTAAATTGGTGAAAATCCAATGCACAGTCAGAAAAGGCTGAGCTTGCAGGTAACCAATCCTGCCCCGATCAAGGATAGAATTAATGCGCCGAGTTGGCATAGGCGACGGCGGGGTGGAAGATCCCCGCTATGGTATCGTTGGTTCAAATCCAACTGATTCTATCCACTATCACATAGACGTCCTCAACCCCCTCATATATTCGTCATGCAGTGTATCCTGGCATTGATCAATATCATTAATAATTTTCTGCTTTAGCCCTTCATCCTTGATTCGTTTGTCCATAAATGATCGTTGTTTGATTCCGATTTTATATGCCCTATTTTTTGCAAATTCCGTGAATTCCTGAATAGGTTTAAAATAATCCCACAGCATAGAAACTAATCTCCACGCAAATGGCGCAATAATCACACCTGATACCACCGCACCGATAATACCGTTGTTACCTGTCACTATACCAACAACTCCGTTAATAATTGAAAATATATCCATGATTTTAATCTCCTTTTTTTATTTATTTAATCGGGATCCAAAATGGATTTGCTTTATCCCATCCCGGTATGAATCGATCTGACACATGCGTCCAGCCCACAGTGCCTTTTTCGATCGAAGTAAAAAACTGGTTGAATTTCGCCCAATTTTTACTTAGATATTCCTGCACCTCCAGGCTATCCAAACCGGTAATTTTCAAATCCGCTGCATGACCGAATTTATGATCCGACCATTTGGCACCCTCCGGACAATCAAACGATCTGAGTCCGCTGTTTTTAAACTGACCGCCGGATACCCAATTATTGATGACAATAGGTTTACCCAATGTTTTTCTCAGTTGCTCAACACCCTGTACCAATCTTTCGGAAATAAACGAAATCGCGATCTCCTTACATTGATTAAAAATCTCCGGCGCCACAAACTCTTCCAAACCGAAATGTTCTGATATTTTGATCATTCTACCCTCCAATATTTTTGTAAATTAATAACGAAACAACCGCGAATAGCGATGGCATCAACCAATTTACGATTTTAAATACCCAATTAATCTCCTCTCTTGTTTTTGATTGAATCGCATTCAATAGCTCTTGTTTTAGAAGTTGAAATTGTAACATTAATGATTTATCCCGCTCCTCGATTTTACTTGCTGTGATATGCAGCATCTTTTCGATACATTCTTGACGAGGATGGATAATATCTACCATTATTTATTCTCCAGTGCTTCTATTCGAGATTCTAACGATTTTATTTTTTCGTTTTGTTCTTGAAATGCCTTTATGAGTAATGGAACTAATCGGTCCGAATAAATCCCTTTCTTTCCGTTATTCGACGTTTCGACAAGTTCAGGGTAAATAATTTCAAGATCTTGAGCTATAAACCCCAACGCCGGCTTTCCGTCGGCCTTCCAGTCCCATGATTTTGGTAATAGATTTAATATTTTTTGAAGCTGCCCATCAGGAATAAGTTGAATATTCTTTTTTAAATTAATGTCGGATGGATTAGTTGTTGTAAGAAACCCATACCCACTTGATCCATTAAAATAAACAGTCCCAGCAGTAGCTAAAGCGGCGGCGCTAAAATAGACCTCTTGACCGCTAGTTGCTGACAGCCAAAGGCTTGTCCCGTCATCTATGATAAAACTATGATCAACAGCTCCGATTTTAAATTGAATTTTTCCGCCTTGATACGAACCATTTGAACCGTTTAAAATTAATCCAGCGGCGTTTGATAATGCAACTATATTTAGGGTAGCACCACTATTCTGTGTAATAGTTTGGCTCCCAATAAACGTATTCGCAGTTGCTAAATAAGCGATACCAGAAAGAGTTTTAGGCGTATTAATTGAGATTCCATTAATAGCTAGTGCACCAGTTGCATTTACAGTCGTTGCGTTTATGGTTGTAATATAACCATTTGCCCAATAATAAGAACTAGATCCCAAATCGTACGTATTATTGATATATTCGCGTGTGACCGAGTCAATAGGTTTCAGCGTCCCTTTTCGCTCAGTAAGCATCTGGTTGAGATCCGAGTATGGCAACGTTTGTCCTGCGCTATAATTTGCCGGTAAAACCGACGCATAACCCCATGACCCAAACTGCAAGAATAAAAACAACAAAACTAAAAATTTCTTCATTTTTTTAAACCTCCTTAAGTTCAAATTTGCATAAAAAATTGTCTAAATCTATCTCTAATGAGATGATAAAACACTCTTGATTTTGAATATTTATCGCGCCCTGGTACCCGCTTAGTTGATCATATCCAGCATCATCTCGACCCGTCGGTGATAATTTAGACGAATCCAATGTGAATGCATTACTATTCGTAAGTTCGCCACTGTAATTCAACATTACACGGTCTTTGAGCTCCAAATGCGGAATAAAACACGTTGTTTGGTACCATTTTTTTTTGGGTGTTTTAAGAATGGATAGCAAATTATCGGCCACATTTTGCGCCTGTGCTTGTGTGAGTTCAAGCGCTTCAAATGAATAGGATTTTTCGCCGTAAATATCTGGTATTGACCCATCCCCCGGCGTCCAGCTATCTTTTGAGCTGACATACAACGGATCAGATTGATACTGGATCGAAATGTATTGATACGAATCTGTTATCCCATCGACTTCTTCATCCAATGAAACAATTTTTACGCCTGTTTCATTGCTATTTCCGGATCCGGCACCGTTAAAATACCATTTGATATCCGTACTTGTGACGGATCTATCTGCCCAAATGAAATGACCGAAAATATCAACGTATGGAAAATATCCTTCATATTTCGAATATTTAACTAGCTCATCCCAGCATGTCGCGCCATCCTCAACTGCGGATCCATCTACCGTGATAGTTCCGGCTGTAATTTTGTACCGATCTGAATCAGTATCCCCCTCAAAAATTCGATCAAAAAGCCTGGCCCCGTTCACCTCCTTTTTTATTATTGCATCAACCCATAAATCGGTTTGTTTCGTACTCGTATCGATACCTTCAGCGGTATAAAGTTTTAATGATCCCAATGTTGATGTAAGATCAAGTTCAACGATATTGGAGTCAGAATTTGATGGCTCAGTTAACATAATGAAATACCATGCATTTGCGAAGTTCTCGTAAAAATCAGAATCATAAAATCCAACTTCAACTTTAAATTTCGTTTTATACCTCGTCTTAAAACCGTTAAATAAACTATCAGTTCCAAGTTCTTTTGTAAATTTTTGTGTTGAGTTATCGACATTTATCGTGATGTTATCGATAACATACTCACCAAAAAGAATTGAATCACCGAAGCTTTTTTTTACGATTCCCCATCTCAAAACGTATTCGGAAATATCAAACCAATCTGATTCATAGTTCATATCTGTCTGAACTCGCTTTATGTACAATCTTCTATATACCCAGACGGCGCCGGTTGATATCGCCTCACGCGGTGATAATCCGCCGAGCCGGTCATATCCGGAATCAGATCGGCCCGTCGGTGATAATTGAGAAGAACTTGTTCTAAAAACGCTCATAATCTATACTCCAGCAGCCTGTTTGAGCTCGATATTCACATCGTATCCATTATCAATAATATAATCAGTATAATTGTAATAATCCGGCGCGTTGGCCCAATGATAATGATTTCCGATTCCATCCCATTCCGTAAATCCGTCGCCGGTGTCTGCTATGGTTGTTGGTCGCGGAATAAACGCAAATGCCTCTGTACGATTTCTTAAAAATAGATTTCGATAATTAGAAATATTCGCAGTGGATACCGCTGATAGAGTGAGCTCATAATTGATAATTGTCCGGATATAACATTTTGAATAGGATCCGTCCGACAATTGGATCAATACTTGTTGTGCAGATGGAACAACTTTAAAAAGGCCCCCTTCCTCCTCCGCAATTGTAAAAAGTTCGGTACCGGTATAGATCTGGCCCACCTTCGCGACATCCGCGCTGATATGTGTATCTGTGATTGAGAACACAACGTTATCTACAGATACTGAGTTAAATTCAAAATAGTAATTAGTTGCGGTTCCATTTGTGACTGTAATAGAAACCGAAAAATCACTGGATGTATTGTATTTGATCGTGAATGTCTTCCAATTGCAATTTTGAATAAAAATTCTATTGATTGATGTCGCCGAGTTCGGCGTAAAAGTAATTGTTCTTGTTCCGGATATCTGACCAACGGTTTGATATTGAATTTCTGAATTACGATCAAACAGACGGCGTTTCATGTCATCCGAATTACCGGCTGAGTCTGTTATTTTTGATACAGCGTTTATTTCATTTTTAGTGAGAAATTTGGGATTTAACAATGTCATTAAATCACTCCAGATTTTAGTTTTGATTGATATGATGCCTGGTATTTTGCCGTGGCCCTTGCAATCTCACTACCATCAATTTGGATGGAAATTATTTGAGCCTGATTAGAAAAATATGCGTTTAGTTTCGTGTTTATTTCGGAAAGTGTCGATTGGACTTGTTTTCGATCAGCGACCGTATAGATCTCTTCCCCGCTATTAGCACGAATAATAACATTATCACCCGTATTGCTATTCCCGCCAACAACCAACCCGCTTTGCGCGCGTGGAATTTTTGGAACAATTCCGCCTCGTTCGAATCCTAGATCTGATAGATTCAGATAGTCCGATAGATCAGATAATTCTGACAAGTTATCTAAAACATTCTCTTTAAATTCAGTATTTAGTTTGGAATAAAAATCTTTTAATGCTTTTAATTGACCGAACCATTCGACGCCTGTCATCCCTTCCTCGACTCCGAGCGTTTCAGCCTCTTTTGCTAATTTCGCATATTCCTCTTTTGCTGCTGCCGATCTTGAATCGGAAACGGCCCCCGGTTGCCATCCATATCGATGTCGAATATCTTCCATTTGCTGCGCTACTTCAGCGGCTCTTTTTGCATTTGATAAATCGGATTCGTTTTGTGAGACCGTATTTTCAATATTTTTTTTCTGAGTTTTAGCTAGCTCCAGCATGGCGTCATCAATATTTGTTGTGCTCACTCCTAACGTTTTAGCTAAATCGGTTGAAATTCCGGTAGCGCCTGTTTTTTTTAGATCTTCTAAAAGTGATATGGATTTTGATGTTACGGTTTTTTCGCGGCCAAGATCATCCAATTTGTCGTTTGTTTTATCAACCATTTTGTCGAACATTTCTTCAGCATGTTCGGCCACTGTTTTTGTCGGCGCTCCGCCAAAAATACCTGTAATAACGCTTGTAATTCCGCCAATAATAGTCCCGGAGAATAAACCGGTGAAAAATGATGCAATTCCGGTATTACCACCGCTTAATAGAGTTGCTAATGACGTTTTCAGTTGTCCGAATACGCCATCATTACTTTCAATTGCCATTTTTACGGTTTCTTTTAAACCTGTTTGTAAATCAGCAAACGAAGCTCCTAGATTTTTTAATCCTTCTAAAATATTTTTATTTTTTTCAGCTTCAATTTTTAAAGTTTCTTCAGTCGAATTCACTTCATTTTGGACTTGATTATCTTGCTGTTCTTTTAAATTTTTTGTTTGAATTACATTTAAATTCTTTTTTTCGTCAGTGGGTTTTTGTTCCAACCTAATGCGATCATCAGATGTTAATTTTTCCGATTGCAATATAGATTCCATCGTGGCAATTTTTTGCTGTGCCTCTTGAATCGCAAGTCCAACATGCTGCTCTTTCGAAAGTCGTCCTATTTCAGCTAAATTTTTCGCCGTATCTGAATTTTTTAGTTCGATTGTTTTTAATTGTGATTCTAAATTTTTGACAATACTCTGAGATGCTTCGCTTGCTGCATTTTTTTGTATTTCTGCGCTGTTGATTGTATAACCTGTCTGTTTTTTAGTAGATTCTTTTATTGCAGCTTCTATTTCAGCGAGTTGTTTTTTCTTTTCGGACAGTTCGTCTTTTAATGCCTTTATTTGTAGATTTTTGTTATTTTGTATGCTTACGTTTTGATCTGGAATTGCTGTTGTTAATAACTCTGCCAATTCTGTATTAATTTTTTCTATCGTTTCTTTTGTTTCCTTAGCCGATTTTTTTAATTCGTCTGTGTTCATTGCCTTTAAAGGCTTTTCAGCTTCTTTGTGTAGTAGCATAATTGCTGTTACCAGCCCACTAATTGCAACCGTTACACCAGCTACCCATCCAAATGCCGCCAATCCTGCTACACCTATAGCGGCAAATCCAGCTACGACAGTCGGAACAATAGACACAAACGCGCCAATCGCAACAGTCAAACCAGTAAAAATGACAATCCCTTTTTGTACCCCATCAGGTAACTTATTGAACGCGCCCAATAAAGTTCCGATACCTTCGATTCCAAATGAAACTAGCTCTCCTAAAGTTATTTTCATCTTTTCTATCGCTACACCAGTTTTTTGAGCGCCATCGACGTATGCTTCCGCTGACCCGCCAAATTCGCTTTTTAATTCCGATAAAATAATTTTTTGGGCCGACGCAACATCGCCCATTTTGATAAATTGATTTATTTGCTCTTTTTGCGCGTCTGAAAATTGTACGCCCATCCTTGTCAACGCCTGTAATCCGATTGTAGGATAATTTAATGCTTTCCCTAGTTGAATCGCCTGACTTGATAAGCTTTCTGATGTTACATTCCCATGCGTCATCGCAGAATTCATATTGATCAATGCATCGGTAGCCTCTTTGAACTGATCCCCTTTTATATTTTTGAACGTGAGAAGCATATTTGTTCCGGAATTTATTACGGTTTCGGATATAGCGTATTGATCAGATAGTGATTTGTTGAGTTTTAGAATTTCGTCTTTTGTGAGTCCGACTTCTCCCTGTGTAGATGAAAGCACAGCCTCCATTTGTGAAATTGAATCGGAATTACGGTCAAACGTCTCATATAAATTTTTGAGTGTTCCACCGGCAATTAATCCAACAACTAAATTTTTTAGATTAAAAATAGAATCTGTTAATGAAGAAAATTTGCTACGAAGCCCCCCAATAGCTTGAGAGGCCTCATCTTTTAGCGTTACGATAAGCGATGCTTTATGATCCGCCATCTTTGCTCTTCCTTTTTAATGCAGCGTGAAAAATATCAATAAAAATAAACGCAATGACAATAAAAATCCAAGATTTTACGTTATTAGCGCCAAGATAATTTAGCATGCAGCATATACCTAAAAAATTAAATATTGTCTGCATTGTTAATAAGTACCTGCTGTGCTATTAACAACAGTAATATTACAAGCATAAAGCGTATCAACGAGACCTTTTAATGCTGTAAATTTCAGCGAAAATGATTGATCATCGGTTCCATTCAAACCTGAATTTTCTTCATCAATCATCATGCGCGGTAATGCAATTGTAATTTGATGATATCCTGTACTTGACCCTGCCAGCGTCGTATGAAGAACATCCAAAACAATTGATTTTAATGCATCACTTGAAAAATACGCATAATACGTATTAAAATCATCCTCGGTTAATTTGTTCATTGTGACTGAATATGTTGGTTGCCCGAAAATAATCTTAGTTGCATACCGGCCATTTGTCGCGCCGCCCTGTTGAAATATTAATTTCGGATTCATTTCGACCGAAAACGTCCAATCTTTTACGTCGATAGCCGCCACTCCGGCGATAGAATCACCAATTTTCACCGTGCACATCCATGACTCAAATGGCAAAACTGTTGAATATGCCGCGGTTGCCAATGACCCGGCTGCATTGTCCGACGATCTAGCTATATAGGACGCATTCCATTTCAACGGCCCTGATTCCGGTGAATTTAAAGAAAATGACTTTAAAAATGCGCCAACCGCGCGCTTTAGTGTGTTTGTATTTTGCCCACCCTGGTGCGCATGGATTGTTTCTCCGAATAGTTTAAAATTTGCAATTGCGGATGACTCAGCAAATACGTGAGTATACCCGGCCGTTGATGAACCTGATACCGTATCCAAATTGCAAATGTTTTCAAAAATTCTGCTTGATGCGTAATCGTCAGGATATAAACTTCCAGACGCTGACACATCAGCGGTAATATTTCCCAGCGATCGAGAAATAAGCTGTCTTCCTTGGCGAATGTCCTTCATCGGAGTAGCCGGTCTTTTTTCTGAAATTTGAATAGATTCAACCGCGTTATATTTGCTTGTTGCCGCTGCTGTAGCTAATGCGCTTTGGTCCCCCCATCCCGCGTATCCATTCCACCCTTGAGCTACGTAATCAGTCATTATATTATCCTCCTTTTTTAATAAACATTATCTGTGCTGTTTTTTATTGTTACTGCACATGCGTAAGTAGTCGTTGCAAGACCTTTTAAAGCGGTCAATTTTAATGATCTAGTTTGATCATCAGTGCCATTCAGGCTAGAAGTCTCTTCATCAATCATCATGCGCGGTAAATTTATTGTGATTTCGTGTTCTGAACCGGCGGCACTTCCGGACTTTGAATCGTGTTTTATATTCAAAACAACTGATTTTAATGCATCACTCGAAAAATCTGAGTAAAGAGTATTAAAATCATCTTCGACTAATTTGTTAAAAGTTAGGCTAAAAATTGGTTGCCCGAAAACAATCTTAGTTGCATATCGTCCATTGGTCGCGCCTTTTTGCTGAAATATGAGTTTCGGATTCATTTCGACCGAAAACGTCCAATCTTTTACATCGATAGCCGCTGCCAATGCAATCGTTGTTCCAATTTTCACCGTGCACATCCATGACTCAAACGGTGATAATGCAGAATATGACGCAGTAACCGGAGTTAATGCGGATGGCGCATTCACAATTTTTTGAGCAATATAGGACGCAGAGCATTTCAATGCTCCTGATTCCGGGGAATTCAACGAAAAACTTTTTAAAATGCTACCAACTGCAATCTTGAGTGTATTTTTGTCTTGGCCACCTAAATGACAATGAATACTCTCACCAAATTGTTTGTATTTGGTAATATCGTTATCCTCAACAAACTCATGGACGTATCCGTCAGTTGTATCACCTGTTTCAGTGTTTACCGGCAAAATGTTGTCCCAAATTCTTCCGGAAAAATAATCATCCGGATACATATTTCCGGACACTGAAACGTCAGCGGTAATATTGCCACGGCTTCGCGCGACAACCTGCCGTTCTTGCCTGCATTCTTTTAGCGCCTGTGATCCTCGTTTTTCATTTGCGGATATGCTTTCGACTGCATTAAAACGCGTTGGGTCAACCTCATCACCAAGTGCGGCTTGATCACCCCATCCAGCATATCCACGCCACCCTTGAGCTACGTATACAGTCATGATGCTAACTCCTTATCCTGCAATAATGTTGGATCCGATTTAATTTTTTTGTCTTCTACTTTTTTCCAAATTTGGAATTGTTCAGTGTTTTGGCTTAAAAGCGATAATCCAGTTTCTTCATCAATTTCAAAAACCTCATCACGTGTAACGCTTATATTTTTTTTAGAGATATCTCGTTCTGAATATCCAACCAATTTTAATTTCATTTGTGATTTTCTCCTTTTTTTCTTAAAATAAAAAAGGCGCAAAAATCATTTAAAAAAATGATAATTGCGCCTCCGTTTTTCGGTCAGCTAATTCGATTATTCAATAATTTAGCTATTAGCTCCGTTAATAGCAAAATTTGCAGTACTTATATCAAGTGGTATTGTATATGCAAAAAAGCCATCGTTTAATTTCTCTAAATTGCAACTTCCGACGCCAACCGCCTTAATCGAATTTAATCCTAAATTTGGAGATATGACTTGTCCTGTAGTTTCAAAAATCACATCATTTAATTTTTCAATTAAATCGATTAATCCGGATGTAGTCCCGCCATATCCGCTATAAAGCAAATTAGCTGAATCATGATCGAATATTTGGTACAAAAGCACAATATTTATATTTATATTTGCTCTTTTTTTTTGACGCATTCCTGCGTCCCATTCATCAGTATGACCTTTAAATTCTATAAAAATAGTTGGACACGTCTCACCAATTAAATCAAATCGTCGTTCTCCAACAAACACTTTTTTAACCGTAGCCAGTTTTTTTCCTGTCGCCTGCGCGGCCACGAGACGACTTCTTATTGCCTCAATTGCACTTATAAATGCGCCCATCTAGTCAAACCCCAATTCTTTTGCTGTAGTCGCAAGCTCTTTATCCATAAATGCCTGAGTATTTGGCGTTACACGGTCTCTGATGATATGTTTTCCCGGGATTGCCGGTATATTCGCTTTTTTAGTCAAAACAATGCCGGCTTCGTCATATATTTCTTTAAGCGTTTTTTCACCTCTTTTTTTTAGCAATCTAAACAGTTTATCCAGGCTTGGTTTTGATATCCTTGATCTAGTAGATACCAAAACATCATCCCGCAATGGAATTGTCAGCATTTTTGCCCGTCTCGGATAAATTGTGTGTGCTCTAGTTCCGTCTTCAAATCCATCGGAACGTTTTGGGTCCAAACTTGACTGGACAATATACGATAGATCGTCTGTTTTTTTAGCGTTATATGAGTTTCGTAATTGGCCTGTTCGCCTTGGATATAATTCGACAATATTACGTTTTGCAAATTGCGCAGATCTGTTCACAATACCAATCGCTTTCGGCTTAAATTCAGTAGTAAGTTTATTAATAAATTTATTCCAATTTTCGTCAGCAAATACGACATTTGTCATTATGTTTATGTGTATATCCTCTTATACCTATCTAATACATTCCATACCCATTTAGGGATTGAATTGTCCTGAATAAGCCCTTGAAGTCCTCCGTTTTCGTCCATCAGCGCCCGCTTTCCGAGCCTCGCAATTCCTATCGCGAGTGTAACACATGCCTCTTTTATTGATCTTGGCGCCGCAGAGTATCCAATTGATCCATTAAAAATTATCCCGCGTATAGTAGATGACCAATTACCATTACGCAATAAATATCCTGTCTTATATATATAGTAGTCTGAATTTTTTACTAAAATTGCGCCATCCTCAGAAATAGACGTAACTGAAATAATCGGAGCCGGTGCATAAATTCTATCCAAATTTGGCGACATATATAATCCATTGTCAGATATACCGCTTGCATCTATATATTCATCAGTTAACGCTTTTGTATAAAAAAATGAGTTTGTGTAATCATCAATAATACGGCTTGCATTTTCAATTGCATCCTCAATCATAGCCTGATTCGTTGTCGAGGTAGATGCATCTCCAATCCTAATTTGCAAATCAGATAACGCCGAATAACCATTTGTTATCGTCATTTTTTTACAAAAATAATATTGCCTGTAACGTTTGCGGTTATGTCCTTATAATTATATATTGTGAGCTTTAAAAATGAAGAAAGCATTGATGTTTTTGCAGTTCCACTTGTTAGAGTATTTGACGTAATCACAGTACCTCCGGATAAAACCCAATCCACGTTTGCGGTAGTAATGCTGCCTGTTGATACCTCATTAACATAAAAATCAAGCAAATTAAAATCCCCGACATATCGATAATCAATTGAAATTGATGAGGTAGGCGCAATTGCCGCGCCTTTCATTTCTATTTGAATTTGTCGTTCATCCGATTGAGTTTTAACGCCAGAATAGGAATATGTTGCATAACCGGTGTAGGCATATGCGATTCCGCATACTATCGATGCAAAAATAAATGTGAATAGTAGTTTTATCGCAATGCCTCTCATCGTATCCCCTCCTTATTTCGTGTCGATAGAATATAACGACTTATTTTTAGGCGATTTAATCGCTTTTTCGGTTTGTTCATCAGCAACAATTTTACCGTCTTTAATTAATTTTCTGACGTAATCATTAGATGAATTCAGATATACTCGATCCAAATCATCCTGACAATTAATTTCCCGGCCTGAAATAATAAAGTTTTCTTTAAATATATACATTTTTTGTTCCTTATTGTTCTTTAGAATAGACTACAAGCAAGCTATTAGCCGTTGTAGTATTCAAATACAGTTTGTAACCATAGTTTATTTTTCCGACAAATAATGGCCCTGAATTTCCAGGATATTCTTTAGTCGAAGCGCCGACGTCTAGCGTCGCTTTTGTTGTGTAGTTTGTAGTTGTTCCGTATGTGTCCGCCTCCTGAATTGTCAAAATTGATGACGATAAATCCGATTTGGCAAGCACTTTATGTATAACAATTTTTGCCCCTGCCGTTGCTGTGATGCTAACGGTAACAGGAGTCCCCCCGCTCGCAGAGTAATCGGCACCGTAATACATCGTTCTATATTCAGATGCTACCGCTAAAATAGAACTAGATAATACTAAAAAAAACGCTAAAATTAATTTCTTCATTCTTTTGTCCTCCTAACTTAATTGGACGCCAAAAGACGTCCAAAAAAAACAGTTTATTTAATTCCAGTCAACCGCGCCCATGCTGACGCGTTCATCACCGCTTGTCCCCATCGTGTAAATCCTATAATAGTTGTTTGCCGATTTGTGAATTTATAATGTTCACTCATCGCAATAACAATACCGCCCTTAACCCCAATTTGAACTTCAGCCGGATTGCCAAATAAAATAGTTGCTGTACTTCCGCCAGTTCGTGCCCCGGTTGTGCTATCCAATGTGATTGGCATTTGGTTGTTTAGTTTGACCGGATAGCCCAATATTGAATATTCTCTAAACGTAGAATCTGGCCTAACAAGTATAGGATTTCCATTTTCGTCTTTTATTTTACGAATTTTGTTCAGCTCTCTGCGGTTCATTTCAAAATGACAACCATCTAAAAATGATTCATCAACTTCACCT
>Ga0172381_10001151_pt1 | contig 32056 bp, 18 predicted proteins | sample Leawel6488metaG_FD_119754 | JGI IMG/M metagenome (GOLD analysis project Ga0172381, IMG submission 119754) | Leachate microbial communities from a municipal landfill in Southern Ontario, Canada - Leachate well 64-88 metaG | ecosystem: Engineered > Solid waste > Landfill > Unclassified | place... | reverse complement strand
CTAAAAATTATTATTAGGGCCACTAGTATTAATGCAACTAGCCCCATCCAAACAACTATTGATAGGAATGATTCACCTAGTGAAGGTGAAACAGTTTCTTTTGAAATACTCTTAACTGGAGTTGGAAGTGAACCTGATTCAAGTAGTATTGCTAATTCTTCAAGACTAGATAATGCGTCTTGAAGGTTTTCTCTATTTCCAGATATTCTTAGAGTTGAAAACAATTGTGCTTGAGAAACATCACTAACATCTTCATTAGTTATTCCTTCAGTTAGACTAATTATTTGTTTTGCATTCATTGCACTCCAAATCCAAGGAACTCCTTCTCTTGAATCTTGTTTAATTATTTCAAATCCGATTAAATTTAAGTCATTAATTATTTCTTCATTAACATCAATAGAAACTATTGCACTCTTAAATTCATTAAAAGAAGCTCTTATTTTTTCTAAATCAATTGAATCATTCAAAATAAAAACATCTAATTGGGAATCTTCAATTAATTCATCAATACTTGTTTCTGCAGGAATGCTTTCAAGACTATTACCATTAAAGAATATTGTTTCATCAGAATCAATAGTTTCTTGAGTTGTTACTATTATTGCTTCTGGTTTGTCTAAAAAGAAAACTGTTTTTTCACATTCATAAGTTATTATTCCTTTAGTATTAAATCCAGTTGCACTACATTGGTGGAATGTTTTTTCAGCGAATCTTTTAGTAGCTGCGTCATTTAAGATAAATGGTAGACTCCATTCATAATAATTCTTTCCTAGGGACATTACTCCGTAAGAATTATCTGCTCGAAGAACTTTTCTTATTTCATCCCCGGTAAATATTGTTTCCCCGTTTAGAGTTGATTCAAATTTACCTTGTTGTCTTATTCTTGACTCTATTTTTTCTAATTCTGAAGGATTTGTTTCAGCTAATTGAATTACAATAAATTTTGTTCCAACCGGGTAAACTGAAGCATCTTTTAACCCAGATGGATCTATTCTTTGTGCAATAATATTAGCCATTCGACTTATTTCTTCATTTGGAAGATCTTTTTGGAGTTCTATTTGATAAAGTGTCCCACCCTTAAAATCCATTCCTAAAGTAATTCCATTAACAAAAATCATTATTACTGCTAAGAGAAGAACCACTAACACGAAAGTAATTTTCCAGTTTTTTATTAAAGGATTATTTGTTATTGACATAAGTTTCACCAAAAAAATTATTTAATATTTTTTATTACTTTCCTCTTTTTTTTCAACCCACCATAGCAATATAGGCGCATTCATGAACCAAGTTGCTATTAAATCTCCAATTAAACCAAAGAACAAAACCACTGATATTTGGTATATTACATCAATTTGATAAAAATAAGAGAATAGAATCATTACTAATAAAGCCGCCATTGAAGTTAGAGTCATAGTTATTCCTGTTTTCATTGAAGAAGTTGCTCTTTGAGTACTAGCCCCGTCTCTTCCTTTTAGTACTCTTGAAGTTAACATTATGTCAGTGTCAACTGAATAACCTATTAGCATTAATAATGCTGGCAGAGTAGTTAAAGAAAGAGGAATATTAAGTAGAGTCATTCCTGTTAGTCCTGCTAAAACATCAAAAATCATTGCTTGAATTATTGCTGCTGAAGGAACTAATTGTCTAAACGCAATAAATACAATTAAAGTAATTAATATAACTCCAATTAATGAAATCCACAATGATGAAGAAAAAGAAGCTTCACCTAAAGTAGGAGAAATTTCTCTTTTTTGAAACTCAAATTCTCCCTTTAAATTTAATTTTTCAATTAAAACACTTTGTAATTTAAGCGAATCTTCTTCTTTATAATCTGCGAGAGCTTGTTGAGCTTGGAAAACAGCTATTTTTGAATTACTAAATTCACTCACTTCTTTATTTAACAACACTAGTGCTTCGCTAGAATATCTTATTGCATCATCATCATTTTCCACATCTAGTGCAGAAGTTGCTTCATTTAGCAACTCTTCTACTTCTACAATGAAGGGGTCTTTATTATATTGAATCCAAGCCCCATACCCTGTTGGAGAAGCTATAGTAGATATTTTTAGTTCCTTAAGCGAAAAGTTTTCATTTAAAGTAGTTGAGAGAATTGCTTCATCAATTTTTTCCTCACTACGAATAATTAACATGTTTCCTCCAGTTAAATCAATTCCTGGTTGAATTCCAGGGAAAACAAATATAAAAAAAAGCATTACTATAGAAAGAATTAAAGGAATAATCAGGAATTTTTTAAAATTATTTTGGTAAAAGTCTTGCATGCCTAAAACCCTTTCTAAATAATTGAATTCAAAACAATTAAAAACCAACTCACACAAAAAAAACTTAAAAAATATTTTCAAATAAAAACAAAAAGTGTCCAATAAATAATGTTTATTTTATTAATACGTTTAATTATAAACCCCCTTATTTCTAATTAATATAGTTAATGAAATATTATTTTTCGTATTAGATTTATTTTCAAGTTGAGTGATTTTTATGGAAGTTCCCTTCATGCAAAAACCGATTCCTCTTCTCGATTCGGCGATGAATAGAGGCAGAAAAGCTGCTTCTCTTTACCCTAAACAAAAAACAGAGTTTTACACTATTAAAGGCAAAGAAATTGCAAAAATTGATGCTTCTGCAAATTATATTGAAGAGACTTTATTTCGTTCTGTTAAAGCTTTTCCTAATTTTGAGGATCTTGAACCATTTTACAAGGATTTATATGAATGCATTTTAGACACTAATGAATTAAAAAAAAATCTTTCAAGCATTTCTTCTGTTGCAAGATTAGTAAAGAATATTAGGAGAAATTACATAGTTAAACTAAAAGAACTTAGATTTAACGAGGGTGTTAAGAAACAATCTTTTGCAACCACTAAATCTTATGTTGGGAGATTATCTTCTTTGTTAAAGGGACTTTCTAAGCAAATTGACTTTTATAATGAATCTGCAAGGATACTTAAGGAACTTCCTAGTATTAGAACTAAAGAGAATTGTGTTATTCTTGCAGGTTACCCTAATGCAGGCAAGAGTACTCTTCTTTCAAGAATAACCGAGTCAAAACCACAAATTGCAGCTTACCCTTTTACTACTAAAGGACTTAATGTAGGTGTTTTTAAGAAAAAATATGTTCCTATTCAAATAATTGATACTCCTGGTTTGCTTGATAGACCTCTCTTGAACAGAAACAAAATTGAATTGAAAGCAGTTACTGCTCTTCAGCATTTAAACGGATTAATTGTTTTTGTAGTAGACCCCACTCAAGAGATTGACAAACAAAAAAACCTTTTCTTGGAATTAAAGAAGCTTTTCACTCACCACAATTTTTTGGTTGTAATTAATAAAATAGATGTAGCAACTGAAAACGAAATTAACTCTTCAAAAGATAATTTTTCAAAAGAATTAATTCTTCTTGAAGGAAAAGATTCACCTGCTCTTAAAGATTGGTTATTAAATAAAGAAAATAAAATTTTTTAGATAAAATTAGTTTGTTCTTTTAGAAAAAATCAAAATGGTGATTGAGTTAAATTATTTTATTTTTTTTGATTAAATTAATTAGTACCCCTTTAAAAACACTTTTCTATCAAATTTTTTTTATTAAACGAAGCGAATCTTAATTGATTTATTCGCGCGAATAAGAATTAGTTTGAGGGTGATTTAATGAGTTCAGAAATGGTTCAAATAATGGAAGAGATTCTTTCAGACCGAGCTGTGCCAAGAAACATCCGAGCAAAGATTGAGGAAACTATAAACAAAGTTAAGGATAACACTGCTACTTCATTAAGTGAAGCTATTTATTTGCTTGATGATATTAGTAATGATGTTAACATGCCTGATCATACTCGTACTGATATTTGGCACTTGATTTCCTTAATTGAAGAAGCTAAAGAGAAAATGAAATAAATTTTTTTTCGCGCTATTTATTAAATCAAAAATAGATTCTTTAAAAGTAATTCAAAACAGAATCTAGTTGATTTTTATGGTTGAAGAAATAATTACTGATATTAAAGATGTTTTGAATTTTGCAGAGCGTTTGGGAGTTATTCTAAACAAAGATTCTTCTCAACTCTTACTAAAAAATAGTGATTGGAAAATTATTCTTGAAGAACTTTCTAGTGAGGGTAATTTCATTATTACCCCTGCGCTTCTTGAAAAAAAAATTTGTAGAACTAAACTTTCTTGCATTGTTAAAGAGGTTGAGGTTAAGAGGGCTTCTTTTATTGCTCAAGCTAGGGATAGAGCACCTAATTTTAGGGTAATGGAGGAGTATGATGTTACTGGTAAGAGTAATTCTAGTGGGAAGGTGGATGATTTTTTAAAATTGTTTAGGAGTAAGTATGAGTTGCTCTCAGGAATGTTAAAGAATAGGCATAACTTAAATCCTATTCCTCTAAAATCTCTTTCTTCAACTAGTGATAAAGAAAAGGTTGATGTTATTGGAATGGTTAGTAAGAAGTGGATTACTAAAAAAGGGCACACTGCTTTTGAACTCGAGGACTTGGATTATAAGTGTATTGCACTTGTAATGGAGAAAGATAAGGACTTGGTTGAAAAAGCACAGAGGGTTATTGAGGATAATGTAATTGGAGTTAAGGGAACAAAGTGGGGTAAGGATTTTATTATAATTAAAGAATTTTATTGGCCTGATCTTCCTATTAAAGCTTCTAAGTTAATTAGTGAAGAAGTTTATAGTGGTTGTATTAGTGATCTTCACATTGGTTCTAACTTATTTTTTGAGGATCAATTCAAAAAGTTGCTTGATTATTTAAATGGAAAAAATTTAACTCTAAAGCAACAAGAGAGGGTTGGTAAGATTCAGTACTTGTTTGTTGTAGGGGATAATGTTGCTGGTATTGGAGTTTATCCTAATCAGTATGATGAATTAATTATTAAGGATGTTTATGGACAGTATGAGAGGTTTGAAGAGTTAATGCTTCAAATACCAGAGTATATTCAAGTTTTTGTTTGTCCGGGCCAGCATGATGCGGTAAGGAGAGCAGAACCACAACCAGGAATTGATAAAGAGTTTGTTCCTCAACTCTCAAAGCTTAGGAATTTTCATTTTATTTCTTCTCCTTCTTGGGTAGAGACAGAGGGTTTAAAGAATTTAGTTTATCATGGACCTAGTGTTCATGATCTTATTAGTTCGGTTAGTTTTCTTTCAATGACTAAACCCGAAGAGGCAATGATTGAGTTATTAAAGAAGAGGGATTTAATGCCAAAGTATGGGGGCAAGAATCCTTATGTCCCCGAAGGCAAGGATTATATGGTTATTAAGGAAGAACCGGATCTTGTTTGGTTTGGGGATGTTCATCATAAGGGTTATGCAACTTATAGGGGAACAACTATTATTAACTCTGGTTGTTGGGAGGGTCAAACTGATTTTCAAAAAAAGATTGGGCATGTTCCAACAGTTTGTTCTTTTCCAATAATTAATTTAAAGAGTAGGCAAATTAGTGAGATTCATTTTTCAAAGGAAACTGTAGAGAGGAATATTGAAGAGAATAATCAACAATAAGGGCGTTAGGGAATTAGGGGAATTTTTTTTTAATTTTTAAAATTAAATGGATTTGGTTTTGAATGAATGAGGATATTAAAAGTAAAGAGGGAACTAATATTGAGAAAACAAAGAAACTTTCTCCTATTGAAATGATTACCCAGGAAATTATTTTTCCTGCAGAGCCTCACATTAAAGATTATTTTAAAAGGATTCAAAGTGAGACTAAAACTATTTTTGAGATTGCAGAGAGTGCTAAGAAGAGTGGAAGAGATTTAACTAATTTTGTTGAGGTTGTTCCTGCAGTGGATTTAGCTGATCGTGCCGAAACTATTATTGGTCTTGTTGGGCTTGCCAAGATTTTTAGAGATATTTTTAACGAGATTAAGGATAGAAGGAAAGCTTATTTTAGATTGTTTCAAGAAATTTTGGAAGAGAAGTGGTGGAGTATTCCTGACGAAGAGAAGAGAGTCGAAATTGGGATAAAGACTTGTCTTTTGATTGAGACTGAAGGAGTTGTTGTTGCTCCATTAGATGGTGTCCCTAAGGTTGAAATTAATACTAATCCTGATGGTTCAAAGTATATTGATATTTATTTTGCAGGACCAATTAGAGCTGCAGGGGGTTCTTCTACAGTTATTCCTTTAATCCTTGGTGATTATGCTAGGCAGTACTTGAAACTTGATAGATATAAGCCAACGCAGGATGAATTAGAGAGGTATGTTGAAGAGATTGGAATTTATCAAACCGAAGTTATTTCTCGTCAATACACTATGAAGGATGAAGAAATTAGAATTATTATTAGTGGTTGTCCTGTTTGTATTAATGGTCCTCCTACTGAAGAAGTAGAGGTTTCTGCGCACAGGGATTTAGCAAGAATTCCTAGTAATAGGATTAGGGGCGGAATGGGTCTTGTTGTTGCTGAAGGGCTAGCACTTAAAGCGCTTTGGGTTATGAAGACTGCTAAAGACTTGGGTTTGAATTGGGATTTTTTGGAGAAGATTGTTAAAGTTGAGAAGACTCAAACAAAAATTGAAGTTAAACCTAACAAATCTTATCTTGATAGACTTGCTGCGGGTAGACCAATAATCGCTTATCCTAGTACTTGGGGTGGTTTTAGGTTAAGGTATGGTAAGGGCAGGAATACAGGGATAATGGCTAAAGCAATTAATCCTGCGACAATGATTTTGCTTGATGAATTTTTAGCTGTTGGTACTCATGGTAGAATTGAACGACCTGGAAAAGCAACTCAATTTTTTCCTTGCAATACTATTTTGGGCCCAATTGTTTTGTTAAAGGATGGGAGTGTAGAGAGGATTAATTCTAAAGAAAGGGCTGAAGAAATTAAGGCTCAATTAGAAAAAATTCTTTACTTAGGAGACTTGCTCTCCACTTATGGTGATTTTAGAAAAAGCGCACATCCATTAATCCCAGCGGGTTATTGTGAAGAGTGGTGGATTTTGGAATTAAAAAAGAGTTGTGAACAAATTAGTAATAAACAAAAATTAATTGATTTAAAATTAGATAATGTTTTGTCAATGAATTTAAAAGAAGTTGAGTCTTTAAGCGAATTAGATGCTTTGAATATTAGTAAAAAGATTGGAGTTCCCCTTCACCCTAATTTTATTCATTTTTATAAAGCACTTAATATTAGCGAGTTAAAACAAATTCAAAATTATTTATTTGATTCAAAAATAATTGTTGAAGAGAATAGTGAAGGTTTGACTAGCACTAAAATAATTCTTGAAAAAAATAGTGAATGTAAGAGATTATTTGAAAAAATAGGGTTGCCTCATAAGTTAGAAAAAGAGAATATAATTATTAGTGAGAATGCTTTGAGTATTATAGAAACTTTTTCTGTTAAAGAAAAGAGGGTTAGTAATAGTGATAATGTTTTAGATTATTTGAGTGAAGTTTCGGGTTTTATTATTCGTGATAAAGCTGGTTCTTTTATTGGAGGTAGAATGGGTAGACCTGAACAAGCAAAGCCAAGGCAAATGAAGGGTAACCCGCATGTATTATTCCCTATTGGATTAAAAGGAGGTAGCACTAGAAACATCAATAAAGCTATTGATGAAAATTATAATGAAAATTGTAAAGTAAAAGTCGATATTTCAGAGTATTTTTGTCCTACTTGTAAAAAAATTTCTATTAATCATTTTTGCAAAAAATGTAATGAACCTGGAATTAGATTAAATTATTGTAAGCATTGTCAAAAATCAGTTACTGGCGCAACTTGTGGTGTTTGTGGTAATAAAACTATTCTCTCTGGAGAACACGAATTTGATTTAAGAGATGAAGTAGAGCGTGCAAAAAAAAATGTTAACGAAAATATTTTGCCCGATCCTCTTAAAGGGGTTAGGGGAATGATTTCTGAAGTTAAAGAAACTGAACCCATTGAAAAGGGTATTTTGAGAGCAAAGCATGACATTCATATTTTTAGGGATGGGACAACTAGGTTTGAATTACTAAACGCGGTTATCACTCACTTTAAACCTTGCGAGATTCATTTGAGCGTAGAAAAAGTTAAAGCATTGGGTTATACAAGAGATATTTTTGGAAAAGAAATTATTGACGAGAATCAAACTATAGAGATATTTCCACAAGATATAATAATTAATGATGCTTGTGGAGATTGGCTTGTTAGAGTGAGTCAATTTTGTGATGAATTATTAGAAAAATTTTATCACCAAAAAAAGTTTTATAATGCAAGAACAAAAGATGATTTAATTGGGCATCTTGTGTTAGGACTTGCCCCTCACACTTCGGCAGCAGTTAATTCAAGAATATTAGGTTACACTAAATCTAGACTCGGTTTTGGCCACCCTTATTTTGTTTGTGGTAAGAGAAGGAATGTTGATGGTGATCAGGATTCTCTTTTGTTATTAATGGATGCTCTCCTTAACTTTTCTCAAAAATATTTGTCTCATAAGAGTGGGGGAAGAATGGATGCTCCACTCGTTTTTACAATAATACTTAATCCTAGTGAAGTTGATGATGAAGTACATAAAATGGAGGTAGCTTGGGAATTACCCCTTGAATTTTATGAGAGAGCACAAAATGTTTGTGAACCAAATATTCAAGTTACTACTGTTAAAGATATTTTGGGTAAAGTTAATCAATATTCTTCAATGAGTTTTACTCACGATACTGAATTATTTGACGAGGGCCCAAAAACATCGCGTTATATTCAATTAAAAACAATGGATGAAAAAATACAGCGTCAAAATAACCTTCAAAAAAAAATTGTTGCGGTTAATGCTAAAGATGCTCTTGAGAAAGTCATGGGTTCTCATTTCTTACCCGATATTATTGGTAATGCAAGAGCATTCTCAAGGCAAACTTTTAGGTGCACTGCATGCAACGAGATTTATAGAAGAGTACCCCTATCAGGCAAGTGTTATAAATGTGGAAAAAGTTCAATCATTTTAACAATTCATGAGGGATCTGTAAGGAAATACTTAAAGATTGCACAAAACATGGCTCGTCAAGAGAGTCTATCCCCTTACTTGATTCAACGACTTGACATGGTTGAAAAAGAAATTGATTCAATATTCAAATCAGATGCAGTACAACAAAAAGGTTTGTTTGATTTTGTTTAAAAAATTTGAATTAAAAATTTATTTTTAACAATTAAATTAAAACAATTTTACTAATTAAATTAAAAAAGTTTTACTAATTAACTCAAAATAATTTTACTAATTAAATTAAAAAAGTTTTACTAATTAGATTAATAAAATTTTTTAATCAATTTACTAATTTAAGTAGTTCTTTTTCAAGTGCTGCTTTTATTTTACCTGCATCAAAACCTAGTTTAATTAATCTTGTTTGGCCTTTAATTCCTTTTCCTGAGTTTGTTACAAGAATTAAACCATACATTTCTAGTTCATTAATATATTGACGATACCACCTACTTGTAATTGTTCTTTCACCAAATTTTTTTGCAAAATCAAGGTAGGTTTCAAATATTTCTCCTGAATAAAGCACACCTTCTTCTATCTCTCCACTCACTTTTCTAATTCCTCTTTTTTGAAGAGTTAGTTGTGATATAGCGTATAAAACTAATTGTTGTTGTTGTGGGAGAGTTGATATCATTGAAATAATTATTTCTTCTTCTACACTAGCCTTGGCTTTTTCAATATGATTATCAGTAACGGATGCTATTCCTTCACCATCTGCTATTTCGCCCGCTCTTTGCATTAACATTACTGCTGTTCTTGCGTCCCCACTTTCTTGAGCCGCTATTGCACTTGCTAAAGATATTGCTCCTTGAGTTACTGCGTTTGGTTTGAATGCAACAGCACATCTTTCTGAAAGTATTTGCATTAGTTCGGGAGCATTATAAGGGTTAAAAACTAATTCTCTTTCGCATAAAGAAGATTTTGTTCGAGGATCAAGTTTCTCTTTGAACATTAAATTGTTTGATATTCCTATCATTGTAACAGACCCTCCTTGCAATTCATCATTGCCTCTGCTTAAAGAATAAACTAATTCGTCAATGTCTTTCACTTTATCAATTTCATCAAGAACAAGAATTAAGTGAGCTTTTTTTGTTGTTGCATATTCAAGCAGTTTTTCATAAACAAAGGAAGAACTATAACCCAAAAAATCTTTTTCAGGGTAAAATGACCTCAATGCTTTTAATAGCACTTTATATTTGGATTCATGACTCCTACAATTAATATAACAGTGTTTTGAGCTTAAATTATTTCTTTTAACAAAATCTTCTAATTGATCAAGAACATGTTTTACTGTCGCTGTTTTTCCACTCCCTACTTTCCCATAAATAAATACATTATTTGGTTTAGAATTATTTATTACTGCCCCTAGCCCTTGAATTATTATATCAATTTGTTTCTCTCTAAAAGGAAGTTTTTGGGGAATATAATGAGGGGATATTATGTCTTTGTTTTGAAACACCGTAGCTTTATTCATTTGCTTATCAAACAAGTTCTCCACTAAACCCACCAACCCTTTCTCTAATAAATAAAAATAGCTTCCAAAAACAATATAAATAGTGGTAGTCTCACTTCCAATTAAAAACTTCCAGTATTAACTGTTTTTGAACCCTTTTTTTAAACACACCTTATTTTTAACAAAATTTTTTTCACGTACTTTTTTTAATTAATTGAATAATTTTGAAATTAATTTTTTTGTTTATTATTTAAAATATTTTTTAATTGATTATAAAAATTAATTTGAAAAAAAAATGAGAAATTAACTATAAAAAAAATTTTTTTTAGAAAGAAGGGCTTTTTATACATTTTGTTTAAGATTAGTGTAATAGCGCGCTTTAAAGCGGGGTGGTTAGTTTGAGTTTTTTTGAAAAAGTAATGAAGAAAGAAGATGACGTTAACTTGGACGAGTTTTTGAATACTTTGGATCAAGTTGAGGAAGAAACGTATGAGAATGCTGATGCTTTAGTAAAGCCTTTGGACTTGAATACTGATGTTGATGCAGAAGCTATTATTAGAGAAGTGAAGCAAGGTAACCTTGTTTTAGCTAATATTGCTGACTTGAATAAGAGGAATAAGGCTAAATTAAAAGAATTATTGGGCCGAATAAAATCTGAAGTCAAGGCAATTGATGGGGATATGGCAGGTATTTCTGCAGAAAGAATTCTTGTTACTCCTTCAAAGGTTAAGATAATAAAAAAGAAGTAATTAAGGGGTTTGAGTTTAATGTATTTAGGCAACCCCTTATTGCCTATAAAAATTTCTTCTTCAAAGGCAGAAGAATTGGTAATTAAGGAACTTAATAAGAGAAATTGGGTAGAGTTTGATTTAGCTCCGCTTAAACTTACTTTAGTTCCTTATTTTTTATTTAATTATCATTATTATATTGAAAGTGATAATGAGGGCAAGAATACTATTAAGAGTACTGTTCATGGAATTCTTGCTATTGATGGCCACGAAATTAAATTAAGGCCGGATCTTGTAGATTTGTTAAAACATAATTGGAAGAATACTATGCAAGAAGTTCCAAGGGGAGAGTTTAGTGAAAAGTATTGTAATATTGATAAAAAGGATCAAATAGAGGTTCTTAAATTAAAAACTGCTCAACATTTTAATGTACCTAAACAAAATGTAGTTGTTTCAGATTCAAGAAAATTGTTAGTGCCTTTTTATAGAACTACTGTTAAAATTAATCAAGGCAATTATAAGTTAAACATTAATGCTATTGAAGCTTTTATTGAAGGGATTAAAGAAGTTCCAAACAGACAAAAAGGTTATTTGGAAGTAACTAAAGAAACTATAAATGAATTGAAAACTCCTTCTAATTGGATTAAATATTCTAAAGAAGTTGTTGAAGAAACAATTTCTTTTATGACTAACCCTAAAAAAAAGAGTAATCAAAATAATTCAACTAGCACTAAATTTAAAAAAAATAATAAACAGATTAGTTTGGAAGTGTTTGAATCAAGAGGTGTTTTGTTATTAATAATTCTTCTCGCAATACTCTTAATTATAGCAAGCATTTTTAGAATAAAGTTTTTCTAATTTTTATTAATTGAATTAATTAACTTGCTTTTAATTCACTAGTTTCACATCGTTTAGCATCATCTATATTCGCTTTTACATTTTCTAATTGGTCAAGAATTTTGTCTTGATTCCAAAACAAATCCCATTTTTCCACGCTTGTAGAATTATCATATAATATACAAACCTTTTCTTCACTAATAGTTTCAAACAATTTTTTTAGAGAATCTATTTTGTTTTCAGGGTAATCGCTTGCCTTTATAATAGTTGTTCCTATTGAGTATTGGTCTCCTTCAATAACATCGTTTTGAGTGTATACATTAAAAGGCGCTTTAATTTGAATTTCTTCGTTTGAAGGCAAGTATAGGACTGTACTCAAGTACATTTTAGTATCTGATTTTAAATTATTCAAGTCAGGAATTTCAAATCTACCTGACTCATTTAAAGCTATGTCCAATACTCTATAAGGTAATCCTTTTTTACTAGTGGATTTCACTGTTGATTCACAACCTTTTTCTCCAAGCGAGCTAGCAAATCCACTCCACACTGAAAAAATATCTCCTTTTCCATAAGTATGATTATCAATGCCTACCTCAAATTTTGAATCTGAAATATAATCTTCATCCGAATTTTGATCCACTAATCTTGTTATTAAAGGAACTGAATAAGTAGAATAAAAATTCTTTAATTCACCAACGCCCCCATTCTCTTTTTCAAAAGACATTATCAATCCTCTTTTTGAATAATTGTTAGTATAAATGGACTCTATTGTTGGAGCATAATTTATATTATCAAAATTATTGTCTTGATAATAAAAGAACCAATTTAGTTTTGGCTCGGATTTTTTTTCTAAACTAACTAATATATTCACTTGGTCATTTAATTCCCCTTCGGCAAATAAACCCATTATATCATTATCTATATTAATATCGATTGATACATCGTATTCGCCAGGAGTTATTTCCAAAGAATCTACAGGTACTCCATTAACAAGTTTTCTCATTGTAATTCCTTTTATTAGATTCTCTAATTTAGAAATATCATCAATTTGTTCTCCTAAAAAACCAATTCTTGAGAATATAATATCATTAATTTCAGCTAGTTCACTAATTGAAGTTGACCTATTATCAAAATTTAGGTTTTGGGCTCTTAAATTAGCAGGGAAGTTAGATATTAACCCATTAGCTTCTCTTAATTCTTGAGCTTCACTAAATCGCGCTAAAGATTCTAATGATTTTATTGATGTTAAGTTAGTATAATATAAATCTATTCGTCTAGCTAGTTGAACCAAGAATTCTTTTTGTGTACAATAAACCCAATCTTGGTTTTCCCCCCCAGTTAAATAATTTATTGAACTACACTCATTAGGGCTAATTAAACTATCAGTAGTTTCATCACTTGAATCATTAGAAGAATTAAGAGGGTTATTTCCTCCAAAGTATAAATTTATTTTAGGCAAATAACTTTCTCCTGTTCGTCCTACCCTGCCTTCAGAGTCAACACAATATTTTTGTTCTTGTTGGTTTGAAACATTTATTTGAAAGTCTTGTTGATCAATTAAACCTACTTGGAATTGTAGTGGACTTGAACTAGCAATGCATCCTTCCAAAGGACAATCTTTAAATCCGTTTGGGGTAAATTTAACTTTCATTGTAGAAGGCCCTTTTGCAGGAATGCTATCCTTATCTATTGAATAAGTAACATCAATAATCATTGCTTGATTTGGCCCAATTGTATAACCTGAATAATAATTGTTTCCATCTGCATTTTTTTCTAAGAAACAATTAAAACCTGGCGGGCAATCAATGCTATAATCATTAATTCTAATTGGAATTCTTGATTTGTTTAATAAAGTAAAGAAAACTTCTTTATTAACATCTTCTTCTAAAGTAAAAGTATTAATTTTTTGTAATGGAGTTGGAGGAAAAACCAAAATTGATGGCTTTGAAGAATCAACAAAAAAGTTTAAATTCATTACATCCCTAAAAGTTATTTCTTTAGAGCCGGGAGTAATTCCACTAAAATAAGGTGTTATTGCCCCAAATCTTATTACCCATTCTTGTTCTCCTTGAAAATCTGCTAAACTAATATCCATTGTGGTTGTTGATCCTGTTCCAACAGTTCTTCCACCTGCGTGAATATCACATGTACCATCTGCAGGAACAAAAGTTTCACCATCTTTATAACAAGCCTCACTCTTTACATTATCATAACACATTACAGCACCTGTATTGCCTGGCCCCCCCGAACTTATTCCATTAGTATTAATTACTTGCCCAGTTTTCTTGTCATACACTTCAAAATAATTTATTGCTTTACCACTCGCCCCATTATCACATTCATAATGATAATCACCAAATCCTGTTATTGTCAAAACAGCTTCTTTTGGAACTATCAGAGGTTCACTAGAATATGTTTCACTAAAAGTATAACTAATTGAAGTTTCTCTTGAAATATTTTGTCTCCAACAATGTATTTCGCCCGCAAAAACAATTGAGAATAATAAAGAAAAAATTAGTAGAGTTAAAACTATTTTCGAATTTGAATTCATTTTCTCACTTTCCTCTTTTTTTGATTGCTTCAAATGCAATTACTATGGCGACTATCATTAAGATTAGAGCAATCCAAGTAATTAAAGGGATTTGTATTAAATTTTCTATTGAAAACACACCTGATTCAACACAATTAGTGTAACAACACTCTCCATCAATTGTTAACTCTGTTTTTGAGTCACAAACATGATTAACAGGACATACTTTTCCACTACATTTCTTCCCACTAACTAGATTCGATTGTGAGTCTAATGATTCCCCATAAATATCATTCCCTTTTGTTTTTAGATTAATTGGAATTACTTGTTGTTGTTTTAGATTAACATCATCTATAACTAAAAATAAATCCATTTTCTCTATTAAAATATTTTCTTTAAAATAGCTTTGATTTTCAATTGTTTTTGAATAATAGGATTTATCAGAGTCAATTAATTTTATTCGTGCATTAACCTCTCTTAACCCAGTAACACTTTTTTTAGTTAACTCTAGTTCAAGGTTTTTTGAAAATTCATCATAATTGTATTCAACTTCTATTTTTGGCGGGTGAAGTAATTCATATTCGTATAGGATTTGATTTAAATCCAATTCAAAACAGCCTTCATCATAAGTTACATTATTCTTTGAAATTAAGTAACATATTTTAGAGAACATATCTTTATCAAAATTAAACTCTTGAAAGATTGATTCCCCTGCACTAATTTTTTCAATTTTAATATTTTCTTCCAAAATCAAATTGTTTTCGTTATATAATAAAACTTTTAAATCAAAATCTTCAAATTCAGGGTAAGTAAAATGATCTGGACTACCAAGCATAACCATGTTTATGGAATAATTCCTATCAGCTATCCCTCCCAAACCTATTTTCCTTATTTTTGCTGTCCCGCCTTTAACAATAACCCTATTTTTATAAACTGACTCTAATTCTTCCCCACTATACAAATTAATACTTATTTCATAAGCTGAGGGAATGCTTGGTGCAATTAAATTAACATTAACATAACCTTGTCCATTTGAAGGAATATTATTAACTTCAAATCTTTTCTCTTCTTTTTCGTCACAAAAAGGAGAAGCCCATTCACAAACTTTTAAACCAACTACTATGTTATTTTTTTCTTGTGTTGTTGGGTTATTAATAACTATTTTTCCAGTAAACTCTTCACTAGGATTAATCAAAAACCCCACTGGCCCACTTGTTTCTTCAAAAACCGTTAATTTTCTATTTATTACTAATCTCTGTTTTTCATTATCCCCTTTAACTACAAAATTTTTTGAAACTGGGTAATAGAATATATTACTCGCTCCAAGGGCTTTTGATTTAACTACCCAAACGTAACCATCTAATCTAAATTCTCCTGAACCAGGGTTTTCAAAAGAAAAAACCGCTTCTTTTTTTGCACCCGCTAAAACAAAATCCATGTCAATTATTTTTTCACTAATGATATTATCTAAATTATTTAGTTGAGAGGGGTAATCATAAATCCCTTGGGCTAAGTGAAGAACTATTTTTGTTCCAAGAGAAGGAAATTCTTCTAGGTTAGCAAAAATTATTTTTCCAGTTATTGGTTCGTTTAATTCATACTCTTTTTTATCTAGTTCTATTGAAGTTAACTCATCCCATTCAAAGGAAATTAAACTTGATGAGAAAACATTCACACTAAATAGAGTTAGAATGCAAAGAGTAATTATTTTTAGAAAAATTTTGTTTTTTTCATGATTCATTTTTTCACCAATTTATATTTTGTCCTTTAAATCAAACACCCAATTAAATCCATAATAAATTTTGTTGACATTAATTTTTTTTACTTCAAAAATTTTTTTAACCTCTTTTATGATTTATAATTCATTCTATTAATATAATCCACTATTTTTATTTTTCCATACACGTCCCCAACTAATCCTTTATCAACTATTTTTAGTTCTATTGTTTTATCATCATACCCTTCATAATTCTCTCCTAAAAACTTTGCTTTTAGTATCCCCCCTTCAATCCACACCATTATTACTGAATTATCTAACTCAATGTTATTTGTTTTTGCACTATTTATTCTTATTTCAGTCATTGGATTAATTATGTCAATATAACCTGTTGTTTGGAAAGCATCAAATAATTGATTTAATCCGTCCTCACACAATCCTGTAACGGGATCACAAACTATGTTTAACTCTTGACAATAATTAACATTAATTGTAGTTGGATCAACCCCTTGGGGGATTGGTTGTTCGCATAATGCAACATAATTATTTATATTTCCTTTATCTAAATCAACTAAATTATTTGAATTAAATCCTTCGTTTGTCTTGTTAACTACTTTGCATGTATTTGCTTCTTGATTGCACTCATTAGTCCAAAATCCTTTTACTTCTACACCATCTATCCAATTAAACTTGTTAAGGTCATTATTCCAATTATTAATTAAAGAATTAATTGAATAAAAGCTAGTAACTAGATTACCAGTTAATTCTACTCCTTTTATAACTGCATTTGCTGGATTTGTACAATAAGCACTTGCTCCCGAATAATTATCAACGTGTTTATTAAACCAATATAATTTGTCTCCACTAACCCAAACACTGTTAGTTAAAAGACGTTTGCACAAATCTGCTCTCACCATCAATTCTGGATTAATTGTAGGATTAGTAAAGTTCCTTAGCAAGAAAACATTTTCTTCTCTTGGATATATTCTAAACTCACCTGTTTGAATAATATTAGTAGCTTGTTCCCCTGTTGGAACAGGAACAAAGATATAGTCATTGTAATCCAAAAATAATTTTAGATTAATAAATAAATTCTTAGGGTCAGGACTCGCAAGAATATTTAATGAAACTGACTTTACTTTTCCTTGAGGGAAATTAATGTATAAGATACCATTTCTTAAAGTTGAACGTTCTCCACCAGGACCAAATTCATATCCTCCGCACTCACAATAACCTTCACCTTCACTTAAACAACTAATGACCCCATTTGAATCAAACTCAAAATTATTTGTCAAAGGTTGACTAAATGACGCACCATCATAATATTCTATTGTGATTTCACCATCTATTTTTGCACCCATTATTTCATTGACACTATCATCAATCCATTTGAACATCATTTTTTTAGATACTGCATTGTATCTTTCTCCAACCATTATCTTAAAATTTTTATATTCTTTTAGTCCTCCATTAATGGCACCAATTTGGCTTGAATCAATTTTACTAACATCAAATACTTCAGTTATCATTACTTGATTTCTTGGAATCGCTTCTTCTCTTAAACCATATGATCCTCCATGAACAACTAATTCGTAATTCAAGTCGATGTAATCATACTTTGGTTTTTCATCATTTAAATCAACTCCTAACAAATCAAGAGTTGTTTTTGGAATATAATAATCATTAAAGGAATTATATTGGCATTGGTTTGTTATAAAAAAAGAGGTGGAAGTTGGTTCTTTTAATAAATCAAAAACATCTTTACTTATTGAGAAACAATCTGCGTCGTTAAATACATGAATTCTTAATAATTTTATTTGTGAATAATTTTTTCTCGAAGACTCTAGCTTTGCTTTTATTGATACTGGAAACACTCCTAAAATATCACTATTTCTTATTTTCCAGTCATAACTTTTATTCTTTCCAATTACTGTTATTGTTCTTATTTCTTGAGGGTAAAGAGTTCCAGAATCATCTCCTTCTAAAATTAATCCACTTTCTGTAATAAATTGTATTTTTTCTTCACAATTATTAGTTATTGTAATATTGGTTTTGCCCTCAAATTGTAAATAAGCATCAGTGTTATTAGCCGAGTCAACTACTCCTATAGTGGCGCAAGATAATTCAGGGTCAGTGCTCCCATGAATTCCTGCTTTAAGTGTTTCATTTAATTCTTCATAAATTGGATCTTTTGCAGTTCCATCAATTTTTAGACAATCTTCTTCATAACCATATTCTCCAGGAATAATCATTTCAAATGAAGATTTATTATCTTGATTTATGCTAGCCTCGTCTTCTTGAAGAATTTCTTCACTTGTACAGTTACCCAAAACTTTCCAACTTACTTGACTTAACTCAACTGGATTTTCATCTGAATTAACTACTCTGCCATGGAATTTTTGATCAGGTAGTCCTGAATAAAAAGTTCCTTCTGCTAGAATTAATTTTTTTCCATTAACTGAAGTGTTTATGAATAATTTAAAATTTCCTTTAGTTGTTTGTGCTACTGCCACAATCCATGAACTGCTCTTTGCTTGACTAGAGAATAAATTGACTTCTAGTTCATCTGATTTACTAAGCCTAGCTAAGCTTAAATCACTTGCAATTTTTTTGATTTGAGAACCATTTATTGAATCAAACTTCACAAAACCACTTGAATTATTATTAAATTCATTCATTGATCCAGAGTAAGCATAAAGCATTAAATTAAAATCAATTTCTTCTTCAAAATTATTAAATAATTGTATTGTTAAAGGATTAGCTTCTTCGTTAGTTAGTTCTAGAATTTCTTGGGGTTTAGAGAATACTTTGGATTCTGATTCAAAAGAATATTTTTCAGAGTGGATGTTTTTTTCATTCAAAGTAGTAGTAAAATAAATTCCTGAACAATCAGGATTATTTTGTGAAACTTTGCATATTGAAGTACCAACTTCGTATTGTTTATTTCCTTTTGCTTCAGAAACAAAATTATAATCATTTTGCTTTGCACTATAATTAAAATCAATTACATCCTTGTCTTTAGTACCTTGAGTAAAATTCATTTTTGTTATTATATTATACACTCCTTTCTCTACTTGTCCTTCCCAAATAACTCCTAGTTGTTTACCTAAATCATTGCTATTATTCACTTCACATTCTTCAGATTGAATATAGTAGTTATCATCATTATAAGGTTGTTTTTCTTGTGGTTGACAAGAGTACAATTTTGCTTGTTGGAAAAATGCTTCTGTAACACTTGCGTTAATTAAATTCATTTTTTCGTTTACCCTTAGAGCACCTAATAAGTTACCATCTTTAAGTGTTTTTCCAACTATTATATCAACGCTTGAATAGTACCCTTTTGAATCATCTTCTAGTTTATTATTCAAATCAAGAAAATTCGCTTCATTTTCTACTAGAGGATCTTCAAATAAGCCTTTGAAAACGACTTGCACTTCATTACTATCAGTGTACATTGGAATATTCACTGCATTTTTTCCATTTATCCTTAATACAATTTCTTTTACTATTGGAATGTATCCTTCTAAACTAACGCTTAAAATATACGCTCTGCCTTTATCCAACATGTTACTCTCAAAAACCTCGTTCGTTGAATCAAAAGATAGTGTTTGGGTTAAAGGATTCGTTTGCATTGTGGGAGTTATTGTTACAATCGCGTTTTGTTTATTATTAACATCTTCATTAACTCCAGCATAACCATTAATTAAATTCACTTCAAAGTAAGAAACGGCTGTCCCAATATTAATATCAAATACAGTAGTTTTTCCTGCTTCTATTTTTTTTAGAAGAGAATTTCCTTCTATTGAGTCATAAATTGCTTTAGCATAATAATCCTCTTCACTTGTTTTTGAAATATCCTCAAACAAGGCTTCTCCATTAGCATCAACATTTTTTCCTAATTGAATCAAGTTTATTCCATTTATCCCCAATTCTCTTGAATTAAAATATAAATAAGTTTTTGCGGGATGAAGCGCTCTTAAATCAGTATTAGCTTTTACTACTACAAGTGCTTTTCCTGCGTTCCCTGTATCTGGATCATAATTAGTTTTAGCCATTTCAATTGTTTGGTATTCAGTTAAATCTGTTTTGAATAAAGTTGGAGCAAATACTTTACTAACATAATTTTCTTTAGATAAAGCTACAATTATTTTTCCTTCATCAAGAGTACTTAATCCAGTCACTATTACTAAACCATTAGAATCAGTTTTGCAAGAGTTTTCACAAAACCCAATAACCCCTAAAGCCGTTTTTTCCCCATTTTCATCAATTATTAATTGTTGAGGATAAATTAAAACATCTTTTAGAGGAGTTTTTCCATTATAATCCACTACTTTTATTCTCAAAGACCTTACTAGAGCCGGATCCATTTTCTTTAAATAAACATTTTTTTCAGTGAATTGACTTAACCTAGCTACTATTAATTGGTTAGCATCTGAATTTAGTGAATAATAGTTCCCGTCAGGACTTACTCCAGTGATTAAATAGGTTCCAGGAGTAACTTCTTTTTGGAGTACTCCTGAATAATCAGTTGTTCCTTCAATCATACTATTTCCTGATAAATCAAGTAATCTTACTCTTATTCCCACTAGAGGTTTTAATGGATTTGAATTCTCTTCATAGAAATTTATTTTTATAGTCCCTTGGTTTGGAGGCGTAAGTCTTGTTAATTTAATTGAAGTCAAACTTTGGCTAGGATCTAATTCAATATTTGCAGTGTCTATTCTTTGGTAATTTGGAGAATAAGCTCCTTTAACAACAAAGTCACAACCAGGTTCAATTACCTTAAATTTTCCATCAAGTGAACCATCATGCCCATCAGAACTTGTTTTAACTGATATTCCTTTATTAGAGCAACTATACTTTACAAACGCAGTTCCTTTCAAATCAACTATCCTTTCCTCGGTCGAATTATCAATTAACTCTACTTCGGCTCCTGAAGTGAAACTACCTCTAGGATTAGCAGGGTCATTAGGATCATCTCCACTACCATTCTTTTTAGATAATTTTATCACTGCTTCTTTAGAATCTAGTGCATAATCTTTTTCGATTATTTTTTCATAACCATCTTTTTCAGCAGAAATAATAGCCAAATATTTTTGATTTGAACCAAAGAATAGGGATAAAATAACTTCAAAAAAATTTGGCCCTAGTGAATTAACTGTTATTATTGCTTCCCCGTTTTTTCCAGTCACTTTACTAAATTCAATTTTATCAATAGCTCCTGAAATAACTACTCCTTCTAGATTAACTTTTGAAGAAGAATCAATTGCAGTTAGAGTGAATTCATTAATCACTCCAAATCTAATCAAATAAGCTAATAGTATTATAACAAATAAAGAGACTAGCAAGAATAATAAGAAACTAGGAATTACTTTATCTATTGGGTCAACTATTTTGTATACTGGTATTTGTTTTTTATCAAGCGCGTCAAGTAAATCATACCACTTGTCTTCCATGGCGTAGTAGAAACCTTTAAGCGAGTCAATTATGCCCATTAAACCACAAAAAAATAATAGTATTAAGTTTTATTTGTTAATAAACCTTTTGTAGATTGATAAATAGTTAAAAAAAAACCAAATTTAATGCATTACTTGTTAATAAAAACACGTTTAATTAAATAATTATCAATAAAATTAGTCAATATTTAAGGCAATTAATTTTTAATCTTCTTTCTTTATTTTTAACTGTTTTGTTAGTTCTTGAGCAACTTTTTTACCTAAAATTAATTCTACTTTTTCAATATTATTTTTTATTTGATTGGGTGTTTTTATACTTGCATTAAATAATTTTCTTGCTCTGATTCTCCCCACTCCTTTTAATTCAACTAAGAGTAGTAATTCTTCTTTCACCCCATATTTTATTCTTCTAGATAGTTTTTCAACCGGAATCAAGTGTCTTTCTTCTCCAATAACTTTGCTTAATTCTATAGTAGAGTATGCTAACCATTCAACTATTTTGTTCTTTCCAAACAATGTCCCGGGTGCGAGTGAAAATTCATTAAATAGTTCTTCCTCTTTTTTTTCTTTAATCCACTCAAGTAACATCATTGTAGAAAAAATTTTTTCGTTAGAGTTGTGGTCAAACAAAACTTTTTCTTGCAAAAAAGGTATTTCTTCAAGTCTTTGAGCTAATTCTTCCATTATTAACGGACTTAATTGTCTTGGAGCATTTAATGGTGGAGAGAATTCTGTACAATTCACCCAAGCGTATAAATAAGAGAATGAAGTAAAAGTCTTTTTTGTTTTTAAGGCACTAATTAATTCATGAGCACTGAATGGATCTAAAAATAAGTCGGATACTCTTTTGCCTATTTTTGTTGAATAAAAATTTTCTCCAATCATTTCAACAAAACCATATTCTTTTAGTTCTTTAATAATCTCAACAACATTATGCAGTAATTCACTCATTTCTTGTAATTGAAAAGAGTATAATGTTTTTTCAAAAAATAGTTCAGTACTCTTGAGGTCTTTAATATATCCTGTAGAAATTAATGCTAGTATGTGTGTTCTTAGAATTGGTATTATACCTAGTTTTGATAATACTTGTTCAACATTCCCATTAACAAATTTTTCTAAATAAGTTTCTTTTTGACTAAGTGAATTTGCAAGAACTATACTCTTCCCCTCGCTTGAGAACTTTGGTCTCCCACTCCTACCCGCACATTGCTTATACTCTCTTACACTAATTAATTCCATCCCGTATTTTTCAAACCTGTAAAGCGAGGGAATTATCACAACATCCGCAGGAGTATTAATGCCAGCTGATAAAGTTGTTGTTGAGCAAAGCACTTTTGTTTTTCCTTTCTTAAAACTCTCTTCAACTTCTTCTCTTTGTTCGCTTACTAAACCAGCGTGGTGGAAAGCACTTCCTAATTTTAGGCATTCAGCAAGTGAAGTGCATTGAGTTGTGGGGGATTCTAGAGCATTAAGTATTTTTTTTGATGATTCATTTAATTGAATTTCTTCTTTTTCATCCAAAAATTTTTTTGTAATAGAAACAATTTTTTTTGCATACCCTTCAGCTTTTTTTCTTGAACTCAAAAAAACTAGTACTTGTTTTTTTTCACTCAAATTTTTTTCAATTATTTTTTCAATTTCTCCTTCTTCAATTGTTTTATCATTATACTCTGCAATGGATTCAAAATGAACCCCTTCTTTTAGTTTTGTAGGACGATAATTTGATTCTATCAACTCGGCATTTATCCAATTAGCAAGTTCTTTTGAATTAGGTATTGTTGCACTCAAACCCAATACTTTTATTTTTGGATTTAACATTCTTAATTGAGTAAGTGCTATTTCAAGAACTACCCCTCTATCCGAATCAAGTTCGTGCATTTCGTCAATTATTATGCACCCTACTGAATTAAGCCACTCGGATTTGTGTCTTAGTAGGGAAGCGAGTTTTTCATAAGTAGTCATTATTAAATCAAAACTTTTCAAATAAGAACTACTTGAATCAAGGTCTCCTGTAGAGAGAGCAAATCTTATTTTTTCACTACTCCCTTGTTTTGAATATTTTTTTTTAAAATCTTTATAGTGTTCACTTGCAAGTGCCCTTAAGGGACAAGTGTAAATAACTTTTTTTCCTTCATTTAGAATTGTTTCAATAGCAAATAATTCTGCAATAATTGTTTTTCCGCTTGCAGTGGGAGCAGAGACAACTAAACTTTTTTGAAATCCTTTTTCTATGCATTTTTTTTGCATTGGATTAAATTCATTAAAACCATTTGCTTGAAGAACTATTTTTGGTGAATCAAAAACCATGATTTATTTTGTTAGAAGAAGATTTAATTAAGGTTTGGTAAGTAAATTACCGGTTAATTCATTAAAGCTATTTTTTGTTTTAATTCTTCTTCATCTTCAGGATTAGTTACACCCATCCACTCTTCTGGAGTTTCTAATAACTTCAAGATTATTTTATTTTCTTTTATTAATTGGGATAATTCAACTGGCAAGTAACACTCTTTTTTTCTATCATCAACATTATTTTTTTTGAATTCAATTAACTTTTCTTCAAGCAAATTAAGTACTTGGGGAGTTAGTGCAAATATATTCATGCTACAAAGAGTTTCTTCAGTTAAATTTAGCTCTTTTAAATTTTCTCGTTCTATACCTATTATTTCTTTTAAGTCTTTAACATTATTTTTTTCATCAATAGAATAAATTGCTCTATTAACAGAACCCTTTTTTGGAATTACTTTGCCTAAACTAAACCCTAGAGTAGCGCAATTCTCTTCTTCACTTAAATAATCAAATAAAATTTTGAAGGATTTTTTTCCATAAATATCATCTCCATTACAAACAACAAATTTTTCATTAATAATTTTTTTTGCTGATACTATTGCATCACAAGTACCCCAAGGTTTGTCTCTTTGAATTGGATTAAATTCTTGTTTTGCATAAAAAATTGGAATTCCTTTATAATCAACTCCAAATTTTTCTTTGAACAATTTTTCAGTTTTTTCCCCAACTACAAAAATTATTTTGTTAAATCCAGCACTAATTGCTTGGTTTATTGAAACTTCAATTAGAGTTTCCCCATTTTTTCCAACTCTCGCAAATTGCTTTACTTTACCACCAAAGCGTGAAGAGAGTCCCGCAACCATGTAAACTATTGAAAAAACTTTTTTTGAATCAGAATCCATTTAATAATAATTAAGTTTAAGGACTTTATAATTTAATTGGTTTATTATTGAATTAAAAACTTTGTTCATATTCTTTTTGAATTTTTTTTTAATTATGAATTTTGTAATAACTGGACACAAAGGACTAATAAGTAGTTTTTTTTTAAACAATTGTTTGCAAATTCACGTATCTTTTGAGTTGAAACAGAAATGTTTAATGAAAAAGAAGTTAAAAGCCACTCAAGAGTTTTTTTATGTTTTGATTCATCAGCAGTATCAATAAGATAAACAATAATATTTGAATCAACTAAAAACCTTTCGGTCATAAAATTCACTTCTATTAAATTTTCCAACCCCTATGTTTTTTGCATTTCTTGCAAGATCCAAAAGTTTTTGATGCGCAATATCATGTTTGACTTGAGCATCAACTAGATCAATTCCTTTTTCTACTATTGCTAAAAGAGCCCCTTTTTTTCATTCAAATTCTTTCATAGCTAATTCCATTAACTTTTTGTTATGCTCTTTGCTAATTGATAGCACAATTTGAACCAACCAAAACCACCTAACTACTAATAGACAACATTTTGTATATAATTATAGGCATAATTATATTAGTCCTCTTTTAGCGAAACAAAGTGATAAGCTTCTTGCAGAGCAAGAATTGCTTTTGGTAAATCATTATCTCTTAAAGAGTTTGTTTTCTTCCAATCTTCTCCAACTTTATAATTTCTATCAATAGTAGTTGTAAAAAATTTTTTACCTTCTTTCGAAGAATTTTCCCAAACAGCTACCTCTATTCCGCCTAATTTCACATTCTTCACTGGTTTCATTTTTATCTCCTCCTAAAAATACTTTATTACTAATCTTCTTTCAAATTCTCATTCATATTAATTTTAAAAAAAAATAATTTTGGTGTTGAGAGTTTAAGTGAAAGGAGGTTAAAGCAATTTATTTTAATCCGCAGGGTGTTAGAGATTAACTAATTGCTTTAACCTTTTTCAAATAATTTAAATTTTTATATACGAAAAATTAACTTCCCTCATTCCTTTTGCTTCAACAAATCTTACTAACCTTGATCCTATCATATTAACCACATCCAGTCATTCAAGGAAAGCTCTACTTGGAAGAATTTCTTCTTCTTTTCGAGCTTACCAATCAAACTGAATAACTAGCTGATTTGGTTGCTTTTAAACGCTTTGGAAGTGTTTTTCCGGCGTAAAATATTTTTTAAAAAAAAAACAGGATTTTTTAATCTAATAAAAGAAAATAAAGAAATTAATTCTTGAATAAAATAAATTTTTTTATAAAAGAAATTATTTTTTTTAGGAAGTTAAAAAAATTTATTCTTTTGCCCATTTTTGTAGTACTCTTAAAGCGGATTCTGTTTCTTCTAATTGTTTTATTTTTTCTTCAAGTTCTTTTATTTGCTTGTCAGAAGCACCTAATCTAAAATTTTGTTGATCGTCAGCAAATTTTGCTACTTTCCTATCTTTTTTGTAAACCATTGATGTTGTGACAGTTTCAGAGAGTTGTTTTCTGTACTCAATGTCATTCACAAACATTTTTACCATTGGTTTCCACTTTTTGTCCGAAACTAAATGTGCAGGTAATTTTACACTCTCTGCATCTTTTCTATAATCTGCATCAGTAATTGTTTTTGCCACGTGCTTCCAATAGAGTGGTTCAACGAATTTTTTCATTTGGTGAACTTGATGATACATTGATGCACTCAAGTGTTTCTTCTTCCACTCGCCTAACTTTTCAGAATAAATCTTTTTCTTTTCTTTCGATTCTTTTAATTTTGATTCAAGAACTGCAAAATTAGGGTAAATTAATTTAGGCCAAGCTTCTTTTTCTAGAGGAATTACTTTTACTACTCCATGAATAAAAAAGTATCTCTCTAAAGCTATTCTCTTTTCATCATCAACTAATTTTGGAAAATCTTCTTTGAATTGCTTAATACTCGAAATAACTTTATGCATATTAAATCAATAAAATGCTTTTAGGGTTAAAAATGTATCTTATCCCAAACTTTTTACTCCTATTGAGGGATGCATTTAAATTTAAATTCAGAAGAGGGATTAGGCGCACTGCCCCAGCAGGAGTGCTTAGCTGGTTCTATTCCAACAATTTGGTCACTACTCCAATAAGCAGTAAATTCAAACCAGTCTGGATGGTAGGACACATTATTACAATATTCGCCCATTGTTGGCAATCGGCCTCCAAGATTATCACATGTAGCTGTTGCACCCGCCAAATTTTGGGGAGGGTAAGTAGTTGTCCAAACAAGTAGAGGGATTGGAGGAGTTGGATCAATCCAAACAGGATTGTCATTAAACAAAACTAAGTTAGGGTAACTGCCTTGTATAATTTCCCAAATAACAGAGTCCCATGAACTAAAAGTGGTAATATTTTTCATTTCAGAAGTTAACTTGCCTACTCCCCCAGATGAAGTAGTTTGCTTTGAAGTATTCATATCCCAAAAAGATTGAGAAACTATTTTTGTTCCATAAGCTACTTGGAACCCAATTAATCCGCCTACACTAGAATTGCCACTTACTGTTCCAATTGAATAAGAATTAGAAATACTAGTATTTGCATTTTGGATTCCGACTAAACCTCCAACTTTGCTATTACCTGATACATTCCCAGTAGCATAAGAATTAGAAATTGTTCCATTAAATGATCCTACTAATCCTCCAACTTGTTCTGTGCCTGACACGTTTCCAGTTGCGTAAGAATTTGACACTGACGCATCAGATACATACATATACCCTACTAATCCGCCTGTTGCAAAACTAGATCCAGAAACAGTTGCTGTGGAATAAGAATTTATAACTGGTCCGTAAGATTGAGCAACAAGACCCCCAGTAGAGATCCATCCATGCACAGTACCTGTTGAATAACAATTAGAAACTGACCCTGTCATCATTCCTGCTAAAATTCCTGCTTGACTTAATCCATCCACACTTGCATTAACTATACCTAAATTGTAAACTGATCCTGCCAAAACCCCAAATAAACCTACAAATTGAGTTGAAGTAGCATTAATTGTTAAATTATAAATAACTTTATTGTTTCCATCAAAGTCACCCACAAAAGGGCTATCCCCATTTCCTATCGGAACAAAATTTGAAACGTTTAAACAGTCAATATTACCATCTAATCTATAATTAGCAGTCAAATCATTAGACATGTTTTGCAGTTCATTGCAATTGTGAATTAAAATATACTCTTTACCCTTTTCTAAAATATTTACACTTACAATATAATCCTGAAATGAACTATCCTCTGCAGTAACTCTATATGTAATAGGATTAGAAAAATCTTGGGTAACTTGAGGCAAGGGCGAAATTGTTGCGCGAGGAGATATTTGAATAGAAGGGGAAAGAACATTTATTGAGGTGCCAAAAGGAACTTCAATTAAAATAGTTTTTGCACTTTCATTAACAACTCCACTTGCAGAAAGAGAGTCAAATACAAATGAAAGAATTGATTTGTCTGAACTTGGAAGGCTTGGCTCTTTTGAAATAGTTACAGTATAAATTTCTGAAGACCCATCTTTTCCAATCACAGTATAAGTAACTGGATTTGTAAAATCTTGTGGCCCAGTTGGAGAAACAGAAACTCCCCTAAAATTAATTGTAGGATCTAATGAAGATATGTCTAAAGTAGAATCTGAAGGAAGAGTTATGTTAATATTATTTGCAACTATTAAACCTCTTGTTTGTTCAACTGTGAAAGAAAATATTCCAGGAGAATCTTCATCTTTTTTCAAATCATTTAAAATGTCCATTTGGGCATTATAATCTGAAGTTGCATTTTGGTCTTTTGTTTCAACAATCATTCCAGACATTGCAAGAATAACAACTGCAACAACTAAGATTGCAGCACCAATCATTAAAAGATATTCAAGTGCACTCTGCGCTTTAAGATTAAACATAAAAATATTAAGAAAAACTAATATATCTACCTTTCCTTAATGAAAAATTGTTAATTAATCTCTTTTATTTTTACTAAAAATAAAAATTACACTCAATAATATTATGATTAATCCTAAATTTGAATTATCAGGAATTTTTTCATCCTTAACTTTTCTTGGAGTGAATAAAACTGTTTTTGAACAAATTGAACAATCTAGCGAATTTTCTTTAATTGATGCTCTAATTGAATAAAATACTCCTTCATTCAAATCAATGCTTGGGTTTATTTCAAAAGAATTAGGAGAATAACTACAATTAACTATTTTAGGAGAAAATTCAATGTTGTTTCCTTTTTCATCAACTAATATTAAATCAGCTTTAGTTTCCTTTGAACAAGAAACGCTTCCAACTATTTTCCCATTAATGTTATTTACAGAAAAATTTAGTATTGCATTAACATCAAAAATATTGGCTTCGCTTCTTGTTGCTCTACAATTAGCATTAACGTCCCTTGCAGTGCATAACCATTTTACAAAATCTCCTTCGACATTACCTAAATTAAATCCACTATTTGGTAACGCACTACCTGCTTTGCATAATTCTCCCCAACCAGGGAACTCTTCGTTCAAATAATATATTCTATTCGCATCCCCGCAAATCCCTTCAGTTGCAAATTGAGGAACACAACTCCCATTTCTCATAACTAAACCTAAACTCGAGTCACAATAATACTCACACTTTTTAGAAGTATCACTCTCTGAAAGAATTGGAGTAATATTATCCAAGATTGTTAAATCATTATCATCCCCTGGATAAATTAACCAACCCTCTGCTAAATTAGACTCATAACAACCACTATAATAACCATAAATGAGTAAACACTTATTCTCATCCACCCCACTCCCTTTCTCAAAACCAGGTCGACAATAATACTCACACTTCCCAGGAGTGTTACTAGACACAGACTCAATTAACACTTTATTAACATTCTCAATCAAATCCAAATCATCCCCTTCAACAATCAACGCATTAGAATCAATTGAACCTATACAGTTGTATGAAGGAATTATTTCACTACCACAAAACCCACCTTGACAATTATTACTACAACAATCAGAATTCAAATCACAAACCTCGCCTTGAACAACACACTCAAAAATTTCACTACCACAAAACCCACCTTGACAATTATTACTACAACAATCAGAATTCAAATCACAAACACCTCCTTGAACAACACACTCAAAAGTACAATCTTGTGGACAATTCAAATAATTCTCATCAACATCACAAACACCATCACCACATTGGTTTAATGGAATTGAACAATCAGTGTCGTTAAGGTAATTACAAGGATTTTCACAAATATAATCTCCATTAACACAACCAGACTGATAATCCCAACTTTCATAAATGTCTGCACAAAATGGCAACACTCCACCTATAAAAATTAATGTTTCTGATGGATCACAATAAGACTCACATTTTGCAGCGGTGTTGATATCCACCGTTGTTGAAGTAATAATACTCCCTTTTGGATGAGATTGGTAAGGGTTCTCACTAGTTGAAGTAGGGCTTTTTGTCCCAAAATAAACTCCAGCACATTGAGCTTGGCAAAAGCTTGCGTTTGAAGACGAATAAAAACTATCACACATTACTGGCCCAGTATTATCACAACATGAAAATCCTGCAGGTGAACCTTGGTTATCAATAGGAGTAGATATTACCCAATTAACATCTATTTTTTTTGTAAGCCAACCTCCATACCCAACTAAACAATAATTATTATAACCCAAATTTACACAGTCAATAGAATCTACATCAGGACATATTATTTCTAAATAATTACAATACCAAGCCCATGCATTTAATACTCTTGAATCTTCACATTTTTGATAATCTTTATTTGTCGAAATTACTAACCCATTAATATTTTGTACATTTGTTATTGAAAAACAATTACCCAAATTACCTGTTCCTGAAATAGTATTTTTACCAAAAATATTACCATGATTAAAAACATTTTCTAAATGAATTAATCCTACACCATACCCAACAATCCCTGAAATCTTGTAACCATTATCATCATTACCTATATTTCCATAATTATTTGAATCTGTTATTTTCGTTGAGCCTGATGCGTCACCAATTATTCCCCCAACATTACTTAAGACTCCATCAGAAGTACTTTGTGTTTCTAATGGCAAAATGTCTGCTAAATTAATTGCACCGTTTATTATTGAATTTTGTGCTTGTCCAACAATTCCCCCTATATTAAATTTCATTTTCCCAAATGAAACTCCTTCTCCAACACGGATATTACTCAAAGTGCTAGCTACAATAAATCCTACAACCCCCCCAATTTCATTAGGGTTATGGTAATAATTTGATTGAATAAATACGTCGTTAATATAAATATTATTCATCTTTACTCTATCCGCTGAACCTAACACTCCCCCAATTTCATCCTGAATAGTTACATTAATGTCTCCGTTTGAAACAATAATTTGATCAAAAAAAGAATTAGAAATTATCCCAACTAAACCTCCAGCCGCTCTTGCATCATAATATCCCCCCTTTATTGAGAATCCACTTAGCTCAACATTTTGAATCAAAGTGTGATCAGTTATTTTTGCAAGAGTTCCTGCCGAATCAGGAGTAGTAATTATTAAGTTTTCTAACTTCAAATTTTTTATTACTGCGTTTGTAACTTTATCAAATATTCCACCCTGATCACTTCTTAAGTTTCTTATAACAAAACCACCTCCATCAAGAGTTGATGTTGGTTTGCTTTCATCCCCAAAATCGAAAGAAGCAAATAATTCTCCCTCACAATCAATATCATTCATTAAATAAAATTGACCCCCGCCTAAATCAACAGTTGAGTTTGAATTAATGCAACCAATTCTTTGCAAATCTTTACAAGTTTGAATTCCTGATCTAATATCTGCAAGATTGACCCCTTCACAAGAATAATCATAAGCAGATAAATCCGGTTCGTCACAAGGTTCGCTATTCATGGGGTGGCAAGTATAATAAACTAAACCTTCACTAAAAACAAAGCTTGTAAAAAACAAAAGAAAAATTAAAGTAAAAAAATTAAGTCTAAAAATATTTTTCATTATTTTCACAAACTAAAGAGTTTTTTTAAGTATAAAATACTTTCCAAAAGAGAAGCCTAATTTAAAATTATAGAATTAGAATTTTCCAAATATTTTTTCAAATATTCCTTTTCTTTTTTTTGCACTTTGGGTTTCTTTTTCTAGTTCTTCTAAGAGTTCGCGCTG
>Ga0172381_10001150_pt1 | contig 32068 bp, 55 predicted proteins | sample Leawel6488metaG_FD_119754 | JGI IMG/M metagenome (GOLD analysis project Ga0172381, IMG submission 119754) | Leachate microbial communities from a municipal landfill in Southern Ontario, Canada - Leachate well 64-88 metaG | ecosystem: Engineered > Solid waste > Landfill > Unclassified | place... | reverse complement strand
TTTGTCTATTTCCCCGATAAGACTATCCAAATCAAGGGTCAAATAACCACGACTCCTTCATTTTCAGTGCGCGAATTCCCCAGCAAGGTAATGGGGGATTCGGCAGGAGTATTTAAAGATTGTGATTGGGCGGGTATCGCCACGACTTGGGGGTCGGAGTAGATGACCGCGCATTTCTGGTAGGCGAGCGCGAGGGAGATGACCATGTCATCGTGCTTTCCCGACGGAGCGCTCATCTTGATGTTGCCGGCATCGGACAGCTCGTATTCGTAGTAGCGGAGTTCGTCCAACAGCTTGGTGTTCGCGTTGGAGATTTTTATCCGGCGCTGCTCGAGCCCGGTCTTGAGGGTGTTGATGAGCGAGATTTTCGAGGCGTTGGAGAAGGCGAATCCTTCGGCGACGGGGAGTTCGGAGACGATTTGGTCGGTGACTCCTGCGCCAACGCCAGTTTCATCAACGAGAACACGGACGGCTCCGTATTGAAGAGAGACGCCAAGGACACGTTCAACCACGAAGGAGTAGGGCTTGTTGTTGAATCGTTCGGTATAGACCACGCGGCAATCCTTGGGGTCGGTTCCGTCGATAACCGTAATAGCCGTATAGTCATGAACCTTTGCCACGTCAACTCCGACGTAGTAATTTCGTCCTTTTTCCGGGGCATAGCGTTCCTCCAGTTCGATTGATGCGTCGTTGATGGAATCCCAGCGGAAGACGGCAATCTGGTCGTCGACGAATTCGGCGAGGTATTCCGTGCGGTATTGCAGGTCGGTGATTTTGGCGCGTTCGCGCTCGATGTATGCGTGGGAGATGTGGGGGTTGTCGAAGGATGAGAAGCGGAAGGAGGCGCAGCCGGGGTCGCCGCGTTCGCCCTGAGCGTAGCTTTCATAGAAATGGTTCTTGCCGAGGGGGGTGGAAATCTTGATGAGCCAGCCGCCGATGTCGAAATCGGCGTAGTCGGCGAGCATGGGGGAGATGACGGTGTTGATGACGTTCTCCTTGACATACGCCGCCTCGTCTATCCAGATGCGGTGCGCCTTGTGACCTCGGAGATACTTTCCCTCGTTGTTGCCGGTCGAGCGCGCGTAGATGATGGAGCCGTTCTTCAGCTCGATTTGGGCGAAGGGGAAGTCCTTAATGGAATCGATGAGCGGGGCGACCATCTTGGACTGGAGAGCCATGACCTTGAGTTCGTTGAAGATGATGCGCGCTTGGTCATCGGAGTGGGAGATGACGTATTGGATGGTGCCCTTATTAATGATTGCGAAGTGGAGCATGTCCGCCGCGGCGAACTTGGACTTGCCGAACCTGCGCCCCGCGACGATGGTGGTGCTCTTCTTCATGCCGCGGAGGATTTTCTCCTGCGCTGGGTGGGGGGTGAAGTTGAGCCAGTGGCGATGGGCGTGGAAGGGGTCGATTTGACCGAGGCGCCAGCACTTGTCGTCCGAGTCGCAGTCGGGGAGGGGGTCCATTACCTGTCCTCCTTTTTCTCTTCAGCCTTCTTTTTCGCCGCGCGGAGGACCTCAAGCTCCGCTTTCATGGAACGGGCTTCCTCGACCTCCTGCTTCAGCTTCTTGACTTCGGAATCCTGCTCCCATGGGATTGCCGCCTTGGACTTGACATCCTTGAGGTCGCCCTGCTTGCTGACGAAAAGTTTCTCGAGGGTGGCTTCGACCTGCTTGAGGAGCATGATTTCCTCCGAGGTGAGTTCGATGCCGAACCTGCGCTTGAGCATGAGTTCGACCTGATAGTGGGAAACGAGGCGGAGCCGGTTGGTGGTGATGGGGTCGTCGGTGTTGAAGACGATTTTGGAGAAATAGTTGTCGTGGATGTCCTTGCGCTCGCGGCAGCCGCGGGTGTCCGAAAGGTCAGCCATCTTGCAGAACCGGGAGAACGGGCAGACGGAGCACTTTATGTCGGAATATGTGAGAGTTTCATCGCTCACGCTGCCGGGGGCTAGGATGCCTTCGTCGAGGCGCCTGCCCTTGTCTTCCCACTCATTCTTCGGCTTTTCCTGCGGTTCCATCCTTCTTCCTCGAGGCTGCGCGCTCCGCGTAATCGAGCGCCTTCTTGTTCAGGATTCTCCCTATGAGGTCCTTCGGAAGGTCAAATTTCTCGTCGGTCTCGATGAATTCGACGACTTCGTAGCCGAGCATGCGGAAGCCGCTGTCGAAGGTCGAGTGGACGACGCTTTTGAGGACTACATACTTTGTCAACTTAACCACCCTTTGCCGTCTTGGACCGCGCGATGGCGGCTTCTATCTGTTCGAGATTGTTCTTAATCGTATCGAGCGCCTTCTGCGCCTTGTCCTGCGCGGCGCGGACATCGTCGCGGAGCCTGCGGAGCTGACCTAGGTCGAGGACATCGACCTGCTCGTCGACAAGTTCGAACTTGCCGGACTCGTTTATTCTGATTTCGCGTATGGGCATCAAATCACCTCAGAATGCCAAGTTCCAGAGAATCTTCGCTATAAGGGCGAAGATTGCGAGAATGAAAAATCCCCCGAGCCACTGGAGAATCCTCTCAAGATTCTTGTCAAGAGGACGGGTTGCGACGTTGACTACGAGATTTCCCATTCATACACACCTCACTTCTTCAGTTGCCTTATAATCTGCCGGGGCTTGTCGATTTGCCCGGAGTTATAAACGTCCATGTTCTCGGCGTATTTCAGCGACTCCTTCTTGCAGAGGCGCTCGAAGGGGCAGCGGGGGAATTCCTTGATTCCCGTCGCCGGGTTCAGCTTATATTGGCAGAAGCCGAGATTGTAACAGTTGTTGACGGCGTAGTGCCCGAAGCAGGGAAGGACCTGCTTGATGTTCTCGCGGGTGATTGGGGGGGATGGCATGGGATTCACCGATTCTTCCTGAGTTCCGAGAGGACCTTTTCGACCTGCGGCTCGAAGCAGAGGAATTCCCTGTTGAATGGACAGGGCTTCTCAGTGCAGTAGAGCCGGAATTCCCGGAGCATGACGAAGCCGGGACGGTTCTCGAAGGTCAGTTTCTTGATGCTCGGGTGTTCTAGGAGCCCGCGGACGACGTCGGGCTGGGTTGTCACTTCCTTTTTGATGGGACAGGCGAACATGGAGGTTCACCTACGTGGCGTTCTCCGAAGGTCACGCGCGGGCGACCTTCGATTATCTCGGTCAGTTCGAATATGAGGATTTCGCCGGTCAGCGCTAGTTGGGAGTTGGGGGGATGCCAGAGGACTTCCTGCTTGAGGGACTCTAGTTTAGCCGCGGCGCGCTCTGCGACCGATGGGGCGGCGTCGATGGGGAGCTTGGGGACCGGGCGATTCTGGTCTAGGTAGGCGCGGAAGCAGGCACGGGAGCAGAAAAAGACCGCGCGGTGGGAATAGCGGAGCTGCTCGAGTTCCTTGAACTTGGCGTTGCACCAGTAGCAGTGGGCGTAGTCCTTGCGGGCGGTCATGGTCAGCATCCCAGCGAGCGCAGCGTGTTGGTGCGCCCGCACTTCTTTACATTCACCTTGCAGAAGAACTTGGGACCTCCATCAGAGAGAAGGTTTTTCGCTGCGCGAGGAAAGCGTTTAGACCATAGGGAGAAGGCAAGATGATTTTCGAAAACTGGATTGCCCGTGTGGATAATGTCTGGTTTTGCACACGAATCGCAGCACCACGCGGAGAGGAATTTCATAAAATCACGCCAAGGATACCCACAGATTTATCTGTGGGAGGAATTGGCTTGACTGCCGTTTCTTGTTTCGCTTTTTTGCTAACCTCACCACTTATTACGTCGGTGTAGGTATAGACAGCCACAAATTCCATCAATGCTTCAATTGACAGGAATACTATGCACACCCCGTAATCGCCTGTAGCTGCATACCAACCAGTCAGGAACCCAACTGGAGACATCGCAGCATAGACAAATGCATTAAAGATGCGTTTTCTATCCATGTTATTTCTCCCTTACTGCAATTCTCAATGCAGTTCTTACTCGTTCTACTTGCAAACTATCAGACCAAACTGTTTTGGGATTGTTAAACACTGCCAGAAACTTCTTGCAAAATTCTGTGTCGTCTGCCAGAAGTTCAGCGGCTTTTTCTATTTTGTTCAGCATGTAAAATCACCTATCTTGCTTTGCTTGTCAGGGCTGCCATAGACTGCGAACTGGAAAACGTCCTTGCCCTGCTGTTCAAGGATGTATCTCTTCACTGCGTCTTGGCTTACATGCCCTGCGCTGCCTACATAATAGCCTCTTGCCCATAGATTGTCGTATTCTTTCAGCGTGGGATAGCCAAGATGCTTCAGGTTGGGGAAGCACCTGCGAAGCTGGATGCTTGTGTTGCCCTTTATCTTGTGGATTATGTCTGAAGGGCAATCTGTGGGGCTTGCACTCACGAACAGGTGTATGTGGTCAGGCATGACTTCAAGCGCAAGCATGTCAAGCTCCAATTCCTCGCAGTTGCCAGCTATGATGTCTTTGAGGATTTCTGCAATTCTGCCAGTTAGCAGCTTCTTTCTGTATTTCGGTATCCAGACAAAGTGATAATTGATGTTGTGCTTGGCGTGGCTGGATGTTTTCACCGAGCTAATCTTCACCTGCAAGTCGTATTTCGCAGGGTTGAAATGCGGGTATTTTGTTGCCATGTTTAAACCTCTAAAGCCGCTGCCTTTAGGCGGCGGATACTTTTACTTGTCTGTCTTCGGTTGTAGCCACGACTACGCCGGATTGACCGTTGCAAATGACTCCGCACCACGCGCAAAAGCCAAGTTTTGCCCACGGAGACTTTTCAACGTATGTTTCAGCAGGCACGAGATGTATTCCCATTCAAATCACCGCCTCGAGAGGCTCTTTGCTTTCTTTGGACTGGGGGCGCGAAGCCCGAAGCCCGTCGACGAACTTTTCGTAATCGGGATAGATGAGCATTTCGGAATGGTATGCCCACGTGGTCGTCACGTCCATGCAGTTGTGGGCGAGCATCTTGGCGTGGATTTGGGGAGTGACCATGCCGAACATGTAGGCACGGGCGAAGAAGACCGCGCGGGTGGTCTTGGGGACATACATGTCCGCGAACTTGGCTGCCGCCTCTTCCTTGGTGCAGCGGTATTTGTTGTTGGCGAGGGTGAAATCCATCTGGTCGACGTGGAGGAAGTCCTCGGAGAGCTTGGGGAGCTTGTGGTGCTCGAGGCGCTCGCGGAGGAGGGGAAGGTCGAATGCCTTGCCGTTGTAGGTGATGGTGTCGATGCCCAGTTCGAGCTGGCGTGAGTCGGAGAAGGAACGGAGGATTGAGTTCTCCGCGGCTTCTTGGTTGGCGTTCCAGAGCTGCGGGGCGACCGAAAACTGGTGGACGCCGCGCTCTGTGCAGAGACCGATGCAGGTGATTCGCGTTTCCGGCTCGTCTTTCGGCTTGGATTCGCCGATAAGACCAGTGGTTTCAAGGTCAAGGCTGATGTGCAATTTTCCACCTCTTAGACGAAGATTCTGTCGTTTCTCAGGACTTTTGGATAGGAAAGTTGAGGATTTTCGACGTTCTGTGAGGTTTTTAGGGATTTTCTGGAGCGCATGTTGGCGCAGCGCTTGACGAGGGCTGCGTGGCGCTCGGGAGAAAGAGGCTTCCGCTTTCTTTTCGATGGAGGATTCGAGGACTTTGGAAATCGCATGAGTGGTTATCGCAGAGGAGTATATAAAGGATGATGGTTTGCCGTGAGAGCTACGACGAAAGAAAACTCAACGCGCATTTTTGTATATTTAAATGTAATGGAGAACGTGAGGATGGATGAAAGTATGGAGTTGGATTTGGCGGTTATATTTTTCGAGCAACCTAGTTTTAGTAGGGCAACCCATCTTTTTGGAACACCGGGCGGGGGCTACCGCGCACGCGCCCGCCCATGGTCATGCTTGCGCCCACGCACCCACAACCCGCGCAAGCCCGCGCACGCAGCACGCATGGCACGCCCGCACCCTGCCCATATCATAATGGTATGTAGCACATCATAGTGATGTGTAGCGCAAGCGCACGCATGGGCAGCCCGCGCGCGCCCATGCCCGCGCCCCAAGAACCCACAACCCGCCCACGCATGCGCTCGGGCAAGCGCGCAGGAACAGCCCGAAACCCGTTTTGTTAGCAAAAAGCCCTGTTTTGGGGATTTGATAGCAAGCCCGCCCACGCTTTGCCATAAGGACACTCGCTAAAACTGTTAGCAATTAGTTGGATAAAGAAAAGACTCTTTATAAAAAAATAAAAAAAACTATATTATTTAATTTTTTATATTAACTAATTGATAACAAAAGTATGGAAAGATGTTTTGCTTTTCGTATGAACGTATAAACGTATAAACATATTTTACGTCTGAAAAACACATTCGTCTATATATAAATCCTTCCGTTCTTTGTTTCATCTGAAACACTTTTGTATCGTTTAGCACGCAATCCTTATATACTTCCTGCGTGAAACCTGTTTGTTCGTGTTGTAAAGAACACGACCACAAGGAAAGCGGAAACAACAACCGCACAAAACAACATTAAGCGGGTTTCGGGTTTCGGGCGCGCACCACGCACCCGCACCCGCCCGCGCAATATGGCACAGAACAAGCGAAAAATGGAGGCATCAACATGGCAAACCGACACAATATCGAACCGGCACCGCTGCCACTCGCGTATGTGGCAGAAATCAACGGACGCGCACCCGACGCCCTCACCCTGCGCTGGCAGGGCAAGGAAGGGCACAGGCAAGCCCGTTTAATGCGCCTCGCTGGCGCGGGGAGGTCTTGACCATGACCGACAACATAAGCGTTTCTTGGGGCTTTTGCGGCAACAACGAAGGCAATAATATCCAAGTGGACGTGGGCAGCCTTTCCCTTTATTTCTCCTATAAAACCGTCGTGGCATTCTCAACGCCCAAGACCGGCTTAGTCTGCCGTCAGAATGATTGGTCTACCACGACAGGCAAGCACCTCAACGCCATCCAGCCCAACCACAAGAAGCGGGTTTCGGGCGCGGAATTCGAAAAGCAGCTTGCCGCAGTCCTCGCGGGCTATGGTTTGGAGGCGAGCGCATGACCACAATCCCCCACCACCAGCGCGACGCGGACGGGCGCACAATCGCCCGCCTCTCCATCAGGGAGGCGGACGCGATAAGCGCGCACGTATCGGAATGCAATTTCATAGAGGTTTAACCATGAAAATCCCAACACTCGCCGCATTAAAGCGGCTCAAGCCCGGCGCGCAGATAAGGCTTATCGCGTGCCTCTCCAATCCCAATCCCAACGACAAGGACGACGCCAACCCGCTCTCTATTGACCGCTGGATTCCACGCCCCCATAAAGCGTTAGGGCAACTCCGCACAGTCGAGATAATGCAGACCAACGCGCTCAAATTCGCCCCGACTGAAACAACGGAAAAGGGAAGCCGGCTTTACTTTCCCAAGGCGGCGTTTTTCAAGCCTACGGAAAAGGGCTTTGCCATGCTTCCAGAAAGCAGATGGGCGTTTTATCTCGAATATGAGGTATTGACCAACGGCACGGAGGCGCAACCATGAACCCGACCACAACCCGCACCCTCCCGCCCATCCACCAGCCCAACCGAGCCGGCATCAACGCGCACCGGCTCGCGGAGCTTTACAACGGGCGGCGCGTCTTCCTTTACCGCGTCGGCAATTCCTACGCATTCAAGCCACAGGCACAGGAGAGGATGCCATGAGGATGTGGATGCTTCCCCCTGAAATCATGTGCAACAAGCACCTGTTAGGAGAACACCATGAAATCCACATGTTAGAGGGCTGCCTTCTGAAAGGCAAGAGCGTAGAGTGGGCGTTATACGGTATGGTTTTTCCCATGGCTGCCCCACTGCGCCACGAGGCAATCGTAAAAGAGATGTTGCGGCGCGGCATGCTTCATAGTAGCATTCTGCGCGCTTCTATCTTCCCATCCTACGAGAAAATGCCATATTTCTTAGAGGACACGGAACACAACCGCGCAGAGCTCTATATGCGCTGCGTGGCGTGCCGAGAACTGCAAAGAAAGGCGAAAGATACAGCCGAGGGGCTTAAAACCGAGGTGTAAAAATGGCAAACGCAGAAATCAAGGAAACGGTGGAGATTCACGACGCGGAAAACACGCTATTCTCCATAAATATCGAAATAAAAAAAGGCAAGCTTTCCATTACCGGCGACTACGGAGGAGGCGGCGGGCAGTGCCAAGACCACATTAAGCCCGCGAACAAGGAACAGCGGTGGCTTATCGAAATCTGGAACGCGTGGCACCTGAACGATATGCACTCCGGCACCGAGAGGCAGGAAGCCGCGCTTAAAGACTTCAAGCCCGACAACGGCAGCCAAAAGAGCCGCTACGAACAGGAATGTGAATTCTTGAAGAAACGCCGGCTTTACACAGACCACGGCTATAAATACGGCACCGCGTGGAAAATGCGCGAACTTCCGGGTGGATTGGATAGGCGGATTCTGAGGCTCTGCGCAGTTTTGCGCGAACAGGAAGCCGCACGCAAACAAAAACTAACAGGCGGGAGTTGGAGCGAGGACGCAAGCGACCAGTTAAAGGCTCTCGCCGCAAGCCTCGGGCTCTCTCCAAAGGAGGCGGAAGCCGACATTAGCGACGGCTACGATTCAGACCATCTTAGGCACTGTGGCACGGATTATTTGGTTGCAGACGAAGAAACCGTCAGGGAAAAATGCCGCGACTATCTGGATAAGGACATGTGGATAGAGTGTATAAAGTCCGACAGAACCACGGAGAGCTTGGAGGACTGGCAAGAGACCGTTATGAACGGCGACGGCTACGGCTCCATTCTCAACAGCCACGACGGCACGGAGGACACGCAGGAGATAGACGGGAAGACGTGGTATATAATACAAAATTAACCACGCATCACGCGCACGCCGCCGGCATTCTCCGGCGGCAAGACAGGAAGAAAAAACATAGAGGTGGAATTATGGACTACAAAGACGTAAGGTTAGAGCAAAGGGTTAGGGTTGGTTGCTCACGCGCTGACGACGGCGGATATTCCAGTATAGCCGGAACAAATGGAATAATAACTTCCATTCGCAACACATTAGTTGCATCCGTCTATTCGGATAATGGAAATAGCCGCGAAGTTTACATCAGCGACCTAACACCCCTTTCAGGCGCGGCGGCGGCATCTACGACGCCCGCGCCGGTGAGCGCGGAGAAGGGCGAAGTCGCCTCGCTGAAGCTGAAGGTTCTCCCGAAGAAGTTCGAGATAGACCGCCAGACTTTGCAGACCACGCCCGACGGACAGGAGCAGATAATGATAGAGGGACGCGCAATCGGCTTGAAGGACAAGAACGGCAAGGTTGCGGCAGCATACACGAAATTCGTATATGTTGGGTGCCTCAACAGCGGCATGACCTACGTTTAGGAGCGGGCAGGGGCGCGTTTGCGCCCCTCCTCACCTACAAAGTCGGAGAGTGTGATTTTTATGGGAGAAGTAAGCAACGAGAGCTACGACGGCTACATTAATCTGAACGTGCGCGTCCACAGGGACGACATAGCGTCAGCCTTGGGTTTCGACAGCACCAGTGAAGAGGAACTCAAGAAGCTGACGCCGAAGGAAAAGGCACAGTGGAAGAAGCTTAAAAACAGGGCATTCTTCAAAGCCATCGCACAGAAGATGGCTGACAACGAGCCCTTTTCCGGCGGCGACATGTTCAGCGATTCGTGCCGCGAGGCATACGAAGCAGCAGAGGAACAGGGTGATTCTATGAGCAAAGCCTACGAAAAGCTATTGCGGCAGGCAAAGACCTTGGAAGAGGCGGGATTCCTCGAGGCGGGCTACAAGCTCGGCTTAAAGGAAGGCGCGGAAACGGGGAAGGATTGAATGCAACACAACAACACAACGCCGCCCGCTCGCGCGCCCGGAAACAGGATGTTCATCCCTTCCGGCTGCCCAAGATGGCTCAAGGAAGTCCTCAAGGCTGAATTCCTAGACCGCGTCCTTCCCCCCGACCTCATCAGGAACGCGGACGGCACGCCCAAGGAATTCAATTACCCCTGTCCCTGCCAGACCGACAACAGCACGACCAAGCACCACGTCAGGCAATTCGCCCGAGCAAAGCGGCGGAAGTGCCTGTCGTGCGGGAGGACGGGTTTCTTCGACCACAGGGAATTCTGATGCAGAGACGGGGGCGGGTTTCGGGTTTCGCCATTTCCCGCAGCCCGCCCCCAGACGAAACGAGGTGCATGACGATGGCAATATTCGACGACAAAGCGGTGGATTTGCTGGCTAAGGAGCTTTACCAACTGCATATCTCAGAGGGGGACGACAAGTATATTCCAGCCACCCCGTTTGAAAATCTCGACGAAGAAAACGACGCTTCCGAGCCGTTGTTTATCCAAGTCTGGCATAAGGATTTCTGGCGCTCGAAGGCGCGGGCTATCTTCTCGAAGCTCGAGCCGGCGGTGGAAGCTTACGCAGAATCATACTCAGCGGAACAGGAACCGCCGGAGCCGCCCGACAGGGACGGCGATTGTGGAGGAAGTGATTGACATGGCATACAAAAAAGCATACGCCAACATGGGCGGCGGTCGCTGCATCGAGATTCGGATGCGGACGAAGAAGATGCGAGTGCCGCGCGGCTGCGTGATAGAGGTCATCACGCGCATCAAATACAACGTCCGACCGCACAAATTCCTCCGGACCAACAACAGCGCGGAATACCGCTGTCAGTGCGGCGAGGTGGCTGACTATTAAAAAGGCAGAGGGACAAGACAGACAGAGAAAGACAACATAGAGGTGGAAACATGGTAAAGGCAACGAAGACGAAAGCAAAGAGGGCGAAAGTCCTCAGAATGAAAAATCAGGCGCGGCACGGCGACGTTCTCTTGGAGCGCGTCGACGCTTCCAAGCTCGACGGGGCGAAGAAGACCGGCGCGGGCAGCATAGTCCTCGCGCAGGGCACTGCGACTGGGCATAGCCACGTCATTTCCGGCGACGTGAAAGCGTTCTCCGACACAGAGAGAAACGTATTCCTCTCGGTCGACAAGGACGGCGCGGCGCTCACGCACGAGGAACACGCAACGATAAAGTTCGGTCTCGGCACCTACCGCGTCATGCGGCAGGTGGAGTTCGGGGCTGACGAAGCCGCGCGGCAGGTTGCGGACTGAGGTGAATTTCATGGAGAGCAACGCAACGACAGGCAAGATAGAGGAACTCACTCCCGCGCAGGAAGCCAAATTCCAAGAATACGTCGCCAAATTCAGCGAGTTTCCCAAGAGGGACGACGCGCGGACAGAGGCAGCCATCAAGAAGCTCTATGGTCTTTGCGACCTCGCGGAGCCGATAGTCGTCGTCTTCGACAATCCCTTCGAGGTTCAGGTTGCAGCCAACATGTTCGGCTCGCAAGACGAAGGGGGCAAAGTCCGGGACAAAGTCTGGGGCAAAGTCGAGGGCAAAGTCTGGGACAAAGTCCGGGGCAAAGTCGGGGGCAAAGTCGGGGGCAAAGTCGGGGACAAAGTCGGGGGCAAAGTCTGGGGCAAAGTCCGGGACAAAGTCTGGGGCAAAGTCGGGGACAAAGTCTGGGACAAAGTCCGGGACAAAGTCTGGGGCAAAGTCGAGGGCAAAGTCGGGGAGAAGAAGCTGGAATATTTCGACACGTTCTATTGGAGCGGCTACGACCTAGGATGGCTTTCGTTCTACGAATATATGAAGAACGAACTCGGCGTCAATTTCGAGGAGAGCGAGGAAGGATATGCCATCTTGAGGGAATATATCCTCTCCGGCGTAAGTTTTGCCGTTGGCTTCGAAGGATTTGTATTTGCCTGCCCGCACGCGGACAGGGTATCCTTCGACGAAAACAACAATCTCCACAACGAGAAGGGGGCGGCAATCTCATGGAAGGGCTTCTCCCTGAACTATCTGCACGGCGTCTTCTTCAAGAAGAACGACTTCGCCCGCCTAGTGAAGCGGCGCCCGAACGGGCGCGCAATCATGGCGGTGGAGAACGCCGAGCAGAAGGCGGCGCTCATCCAGCTCTGGGGCTACGAAAGAATCCTCAAGAGCTGCAAGTCTGAAATCCTCGACACGAAGAAGGTAAAGTCGAAGGTCGACGGAAAGACCTGCACCTATCAGGTCTTGGAGATAAAGCTGACCGAACGCCTGACGCACAGGATTGTCGCCGTGGAATGTCATTCCACGCACAAGAAGACCTTCCTCGGCGTGCGCCGCACGGAAGAAACCAAGACGTGCGCGGGCGCGATAGCCAGCACGTTCCCCGGCACGAACTACAAGCCGGAGGCGGAAGCTTAGAAAGAGGTGGAAACCATGAAACACATGACGATGAAGGAAAACAAGATGGGTGCGCGTGTGCGCGTCATTTCTGCAAGATTAGACGTGCCAGTCGGGGCGACAGGAATGATAACAAGACCGGGCAGGGATGAACTCCCCTTAGTTAAGCTCGATGATGGAAGAGTAGTAGTTTTATCTCTCAAGCGCCTCGCCCTCATCAAGCCCCGCGCGAAGCGCAAGCCCCGGCAGAAGTCAATCAAGGTCGGCGACCGCGTCAGAATCAACGCGACGGGCGGGCGTCAGTGGGGCTATCCTCACGGAAAGGGAAGCGAGGGAACCGTTTTGGCAACGGATGACGTCGATGTCGAATATGGTAATTCATACCCAATCAAAGTCAGCTTTGACAAGGTAATCAGTTGCCGTGGTGAGAAGTGCTCGCCCGATGTCTTCTCGCTCCGACCTCAGGATGTTGACGTGATTCCTGCGCCAAAGTCGCTGAACTTCATCCAAGCCGTGCAGATGCTTCTCGACGGCAAGGCGTCGTTCATCAGGAGAAAGTGCTGGGCGCCACACCACCGAATTGGGATAGATGCCCGTGTCCTAATGTGGCGGATAGACAACAATCTCTGCCCATATATGCAGTCGCCATACGCGATAGGGGCAGACGGAGTTGTCGCAACTGATTGGGAGGTTCTTCCTTGACCGCCATCTGCGTCCTCTGCGGGGCGGAGTTCCCTCTGACCTACCACCCCGGCGGGTGGTGTTCGAGGGACTTCTGCTCCTCCAAATGCGCCCACGAGTGGAGCGCCATGACGAGGGGCAAGGAGAAGGAGCGGGAGCGCTGCAAGGCGATAGACGACGTGGTGGAGAAATACATTCAGGGCATCAAGAGCGGCGGGCGAGCGCCCGAGCAGGGGATACCATGCAACAGATAAATTGGAAGGAACTCTTCGAGAAGACCAAGGTCAGGCAGCCCATCTACTACGCGCTTTCAGGCAGCCATCTCTACGGCTTCAACAGCCCGGACAGCGATATAGACATCCGTGGCTGCCATATAGAGCCGCTCTACGAAGTGATAGGGCTGCACCGCGAGAAGGAGGTGCGCGAGCAGACCATCGGAGAGATTGACTTCGTTTCCTTCGACATCAGGAAGGAAATGACTCTCATGCTCGCCAACAACTCCAACGTCCTCGAGCATCTCGCCGCGGACACGGTCTACAAGAGCAAGCACCACGCCCGCCTCAAGGCGCTTGCCGAGAAGAGCATCTCCAAACTCGTGGCGAAACCCTACTACGGCATGGCGCAGTTCAACACGCACAAGTATCTCCACACGTTCAACGAGAGCTACCGCGAGGCGCCGGTCAAGAAGTATCTCTACGTCCTGCGCGCATATATGGCTGGTATCTATGCGCTCGGCTCCGGGCGCATCGAGCCGAACATCAAGAAGCTCAACGCCATGCGGCGTTTCCAGATTCCAATCGTGGACGAGCTTGTGCGGCTGAAGGTCGAGGGCGAGGAGAAGACTGAGATGATGGAAAACAAGGAGGCGGACGAGGCGCTGACTTTCTTGCAGAAGTGGTTCCACGAAGCCGAGGATTCCTCCTCGCTTCCGAACTCGCCTCAGACATTCGAGGAAGCAAACGACTTCCTGCTTGAATTGAGAACGGAGGGGGGATTATGAGATTCAGTCTCGACGACATAGAGGACATCGAAGTCAAACACGACGTGAAATTGAAAATCTTCCTGAAGAGCGGGAAGACAATCGAAACGCGCAAGTCAGAAATGACGCCCGAGGAGCAGAAGGCGGTCGTCGCGTATTTCCTGAGGTAGGGTATGGGCGTCCACGAATCCCACTGGGTAAATGGGCGCAGGTATAAAAACCTCGGCGTGGAAAAGGCGCGTGGCAAGAGGAACCGAATCTATCACAGGCTCCGCAGGATGGGCTTCTCGTGGGCGGCTGCGTGCCGCATGCGCGATTGGAGCGACGGGCACCTGCGGCTGATGATAGACGCGCACACGGCGAGCAGGGAAGAGGAAAAAGGTGAATGAAGATGGACGAAGAACAAAAAGCACTTAACAGAGCGCAGAAGAACCTAATAATCGCCATGGCTGCCTGCTCTAAAACAGAAGCTACCGAAGTATTCAACCGATGCGAAAAAGGCGGTTTGTTCGAGGCAGAAAAGAAGTGATTTCCATGACAACCAAAACCTACAGCATCAAGGAACTATGCGCTCGGCTCGGACTGGACATGAAAAGATATACCAAATTTGAGGTAGTGTGGGACAGCCATATTGATGAACTTATGGCAGTGCAAGACGACGTTCTACGAATATGCATCCTAAAAGAACGAGACCTCTTCCCCACCGACGAGTGCGAAACGTGCAGTTTTACCCAGAAAGAACATGATGAAGTGAATAGAACACCTTGGCTTGACGGCTTCCTTGTTGAAAGTCCATATTACAAAGAAGTAAATGGAAAGTTGATACATCCATGCTTTGAATTCAAGCCCAAATATCGCAAGGTCGTCGGGATAAAACTGGTTGAAAGGTGCGAGAACTGCAATTATACGACAGAGCAACACCAACCACAGAGTTTTACAGAAAAGAAGAAATGCCCGTCGAAGCTGAAATATTACAAGCCCGTCCAAGAAGTCGAGATAACATATGAGGTGGAATGAGTGGCAGACCAAAAATTCATCCAAGAAAAACTGACCGAAGCTACCAAGAACCCCGAGCTGGCGCAGTCCATAGCGACCGCGCTCTGCGACACGGATTCCGGCTGCGGCTACAAGAACGTCCCAGAAGACCGGCTCGAGCAGATAGGAAAAGAGGCGCGGAAGGCAGCTTCCCAGATGGAAACTACCCAAACAAATGCCTCCTTCGCGGCTTCCATCGAAGTCCTCAACGACGGCGGAGTGAAAAGCAACGAAGACATCATCGCTGAAAAGATTCCCTCCTTCCGCAGCTTCTACACTTTCATAGACCTCCTTCTTTCCGATGCGGAATACACCCATGGCGCCATCATCCACGGGGACGCGGGCATAGGGAAGACCAAGGGCGTCGAAGTCAGGCTCGCCCGGAGCGGCAAGCCCTACGCCTTCTACAATTCATACAGCACGCCGCTCGCCTTCTACGAGCTGCTCTACCACGACAACGGGAAGACCATCGTCCTCGACGACGTGAACACCCTCCTGAAGAATCCCGCGTCGGTCGCAATCCTCAAGGCTGCGCTCTTCAGCGTCAGCGGGCAGCGGCTCATCACCTATTCCTCGACGGCGAAAGTCCTCGAGGAGCGCGGCATACCCGCGCGGTTCATCTTCACTGGGAGAATCATCATCATAATGAACGAGATTCCCACGACGCTGAGGGAGACGTTCCAAGCCCTCCTGAGCCGAACCTATGAGTATCAACTGCGGCTCTCGCAGGACGAGAAGATGGAGCTTATCCGCATCGTCTTCGACTCGACGAACACCTTCGGTCTCCAAGGACCCGACAAGCTCGAGCTTATTTTCTTCTTGGAAAAACTTGTCAACTTCGGGAACCTCCATCAATTCAACATCCGCACCGCGCTGCGCTCTGCGGAAATCTGGGCGAAGCTGGGGGAGGAGAAGGCAAAGCCGCTCATCATCGACCTGATGGATGCGGACCCGAAGCTGAAGGCTTTCCTTATCCTTGAGGACAAGGCGAAGGACCTTTCCGTGAAGCGGAAGGTCTCGATTTGGGAGGAGACGACGGGCTACTCGCGCCGCGCCTACTTCGAAATCAAGTCGAAGTATTTCAGGACGCGCTATGGTCGTGAGAAGGTCGAAGAGCTGCTCGCGGCTGAGATTGAAAGGACGGTGATTGCATGACAAGGGAACTGAAATTCAGGGCGTGGAGCGACATGATAGGAATGATTTATCTCGGAGATGAAGCATTCAAGAAAACATTTCTTGGAGAACTTGAAGTTAGAAATCTTGAGCAATTCAGTCCAGAAGCTTTTGATACTGCCCGTGCGATGAAGAAGAGAGCGATTCCGCTTGCTTGGATGCAATACACCGGCTTGAAGGACAAGCACGGCAAGGAAATCTACGAGGGCGACATCGTGAAAGCAAGTTGGGGCTATACGGGAGAGGTGATTTTTGAAGACATCATTTACGCAAAAAAGGAATGCACCATAAGCAACGACATCGAGGTCATCGGCAACATCTACGAGAACCCGGAGCTGATAAAATGAGAAGCACGAGTTTCTTCCTCAACCCGACCGAGAGCACGAACCGCCAGCTCCGCGTCTTTCGCATGAGTGGGCAGCCCCAGTTCGACCGGGATTCCCGGCAAATCTCCGTGTATTTCGTGGAGAGGCTGGATGACGAGTTTAATATTCATGGTGGTTCCGCGCTTGCCGCGGACTATGGTCTCGAGGTCGTGGTGCGTTTCGGATGGACGCAGGGGCAGTGTGGCATAGCGTTTTACCAACACGAACCGATGTGCCAGATGAGGGTTCTTCTGCCTTTCAAGGAAGAGATGGTTCTGCGCTTCTGCGATGGCTACGCCCTACGCACGGACGGGGTCCTCCGCGCGGCGGTTGCCCGCCTCTACGAGCGCCTGTTCCAACTCAGGCGCGCCAAGACAGGGACGCGGGCGATAGAGAAGAAGCGCCCCATCCAGAAGTCCATGGTCTTGCCCGCAATCAAGGCGGAGCTTGGAGACTGGCTTGACACTGACATAATCAATCTGCCGGAGGCGGTATGATGTTTGAAAACAAAAAGGACGCTGACTGCATCGTCGACATCTATGTGTCGCAAGCTGACCCGCGATTCGATGATTTTTTCGGGGTGAAGCTCCTTGGCACGGATGAATGCGGCGCCATGATTTACGACGGGAGAAGAAAGCTCATCCCTTGGTCGAGCATCTTCTACATAGATTACCTCGGGACCGAGGAGAAAAAGAAGTGAGGTGGGATTATGGTGGGATTTAGAGGAAAGAAAATCGACGACGTTCTCTGTTGTGAAACCACAGACAAAGACCGTTTCCTGATAGAGGTTCTCCGCATTTGCCAGAACTACGACGTCATAGATTTGCAGTATTCGACGCGGCGCGGCGAAGTGATGACTGTCTGGTCGGCGCTGATATTGGTGAGAGAAAAGAAGAAGAGGTGAACCCCATGGGAATAAAAACAATCAGTGAACAGAACGCCGAACGGGACCGAGATTTCCTCGTGTTGTTCAGCTTCATACTCGGATTCGGGCTTGGGCTGGCAATCCCGTCGTTGCTCTACATATCTCGCTTCGTGTGGCTGCTGCTGACATTTCACGTTTAAGTGCAGGTCAGCTATTTAAATGTTAGCAAGAAAGTAAGGAGAGTGATTCGTATGGTTAGCAAAGAAGATACAACGAAGGACGGCAGCATCATCGGAAAAGCGCTGACCCTTCGGATAAAGAAAATCCTCGTGAATAAGCCCGAGCTTGGCTACGGGAGCATCCGCGACTTCGCTAGGAAAGCGGTAGAGAAGGAGCTTCAGGAAGTCGAATAAATTCGGTGATTCCTGTGGCTCCCCAACAGCCCTACGTGAGGATGCGTGCCTTCCTGTCCAAGGACGGGCGGCTGACTATCGTCGACAGCGACAAGCGAGCTTCGACCATGCTCGTCGGCGCGCACGAGATAGAGGTCCCGTGCTACCTCTATCTGAATTACCACTCGCCCGGAGTGTTCGTCCTGTGCAAGCGGGACGACGTGCCGGTAGATGAATTGCTCCAGCGGGAGCCAGTTTCAGAAAGCATCGGGGCGGCAAATCAGTCCCTCCATCCGTCAACCTCCGTCAATCCCTCCGTCGCCGCCCCGGTGCCTGATAAAAGTGCAGAAATTCCAAAGTGAGATGAACGCATGCCCAACGAAATAACGACGAAACTGGAGCTTCCGGCATCAATCCCGGATGACCTGATGACCGACTTGGATTACCAAGCGGAGAGCGAGATGTCGAAGCTGCCCCTCAAGGACGGCGCGGTCGACTATCAGCGCATAGCTCCAATCAGGCTCCACGTCAAGTATCCGTTGAGCTACAAGCAGGTAAAGGAAATCTCCCGTCTCTTCACCGCGAACTACGACGTTCCCTTCTTGGTGATTCCGAAGGACGTGCCAATCAAGCACGCTGACCTCAAGGAGGGACCGATGACCGGCGAATACCGCACCTTCGAAGGTCATGTCACGCTCGTGAAGGTGGATGGAGACAAGAAGACGCTCTTCGAGCTTGGCACGGTCTTCGAGAAGATGATTCTCGTCGACCCGAAGGACAGGACAGGACCCAAGGTCCATGACAGCTACTACATCATCTTTCCGGGCGACACCAGCCCGACCAAGGGGCTCTACAAACCCGAGCTTTCCTTCCCGCTCTCCAAGCACTGCTACACCATGCAGCACCCCGACATGAACATCACCGCCTTCTCGGACAAGGCGCTCGAGGTCGGGCAGATTTACAGAATAGGGGGGCTGATGTGGCGCGCGCAGAACAAGAAGAACACCTCCGGCGTGCCCTTCCAAGACGCCTTCATGCTCGTGGACTGGGCGGTCCCGGTCAAGGACATCCTCGACATAAACCAGTCGTTCTTCGATAAGTTCAGGGGGCTGACGCACGACGAAATCAGGGACGCGGTTGCATTCCCCTTCGAGAATTCCATCAGCGACTACAAGGAGCTTCCCTTCCTCGCAGTCTTCAACGTCCGCGCCGGCACAATCCCGCTCAATATCCTCCTCATGGGATACCCCGGCTGCACGAAGTCCGGGTTCCTCAAGAGGATGGCTTCCATTTCAAAAGACAAGTTCGTGGACGGCGCCTCGGCGACTCTCAAGGGAATCATGCCGTCCTTCTCGCCGCGGGCGATGACCGCCGGCACGCTCGCCACGTCCAAGAACTTCGCAATCGTGAACGAGTTCCTGAACATCGTCAAGAAGTCGGCGGATGTCGGGAAGTTCGACACGTCATACAATTCGCTTTCGACCATGAAGCAAATCCTCGAGGGAGAACTGACAGAAGTCCCCTCGGGAATCGGTTCGATGAGTATCCGCATGCGCGGCTCCGCCTTCTTCGCATCGAACTGGGCAGAGGCGAACAGCGGTCGGATGACGACGGTCAATTCCATGTATGAACACATGGAATCGGCTTTCCTCGACCGCCTTCTTATTTATCCCATCAGACAGGAGTTGCAGATTGCCTTGGTGGACGCGCACACCAGCCGCGTCAAGGAGCTGATGAAGCAGTATCAGAAGAAGTCGGGCGTCACGGACGAAATAGAAATCGTCGAGAAGATGCCGACTCCCTACAAGCTCAACACCTACGACTTCAGGACGCTCCTCGCGTTCAAGGAGGGGCTGGTCACGAAGCTGCCACAGGATTCCCTGAACGCGCTTGATGAGGCGTTGCTGACAATCAGGCAGAAGGCGTCCTATTACCGTTTCACCCGTGCGCGGGACATCATCACGAACATCGCTTCGGCGTATGCCTTTGAGAGGATGCTTGTTGCCGGCGAGGTCAACGCGGAGACGAATGAAATCCTCATCCTCAAGGAGGAGGTGAAGCGCGCCTCCGATTACTTTACAACCCTGCTCCGCTTCTATGCGGGGGTCAAGGAGAACGATAGCATCACCCGCGCAGAGTGGGCGAAGCACAGCGCCACGGCGTCCCAGAAGTTCATCCTCTCGATGCTCGAGAAGAACTATCTCGGGAAGGAGCCGAAGGAAAGAAGGATGCTGGTGGATTACGTCCGCTCGGAGTTCGTGTCGAAATACCCCGAGATGGACTGGTATAGCATGGTCAAACCCCTCATTTCCAAGGGGCTGATAACGTGGAACGGGCTTTCCCTGATGTGGGTCCCGCCCGAGCTGGAAGACAGCCTGAGAAGGAAGCTCTTCGTTGGGGAGAGCAGAACACTCAAGGACGACGAACAGGATAGGCTTTATAGGATTGACGGCGAGCTTGAAGCCACGTGGCTGATTGATTTGCCAGTCGCGCCTACGGAGCAGGTCCAGAACCTCGTGCGGGAATCGCTGAAAGTGGAAACGAACTACGTTCCGCTTGTGGAAATAGTGAAGAGGATGCAAGCCGAGAGAGCAGAAGTTGTCGAAAACGCGGTCCGATATATGCACCTTTATGGTGAATTATGGGGAAGCGAAAAAGGCTACTTGCTTGCGGCTAATCCTGAGAAGAGGTAGGTTGGAATGACTGAAGAAGAGAAACAGACTACGCTGGGAACATTCGGCGAAGCAGAGGAAAAGGAGCAGCAGAACAGCCGTTGGTTCAAGGCTGAGACGAACAAGGTCTACACGCTGACCTTCACGACCGTGAAGGAAGCGCCGGACCCGCGCCACCCCCACTACAAGATAATGGAGAAGGAAATCCCCGACTTCAACGATAAGACGAAGCTTGTCAAGAAGATGGTGGTCATCCTTCAGGTGGACAGCGTCAACGGCAAGCCGGTGAATCAGGAGTGGAGCATCATGCCCAAGGCTTTGCGCGGGATGGTGCAGCTTCCGTGTGAATCGAGCGCGCTGCTGAAGAAGAAATACCTGCTCAAGACGCAGGGAGAAGGGAACAAGAAGACGTATTCCTTCGTCGAGGCGGGCGACCGCTAGGTGAGGGAAGATGGCGGGTTTCGGGCTTCGGCAGGTATAACGGAGCCCGAAACCTGTCGTATTTTTTGAGGTGTATTTGTGGTTGATAAAAATTCTCCGATTTCAAGCGAGAAGTTCTTGGATAAGCGCATCGTCTTCATGGAGGGAGATTTTACAGAGGAATCATGCCGCCAGCTTTCGAAGGAGTTGCTCTATCTGTCGGTGAACAACGAGCGGGAAGATGTGACTCTCTTCATAGACAGCTTCGGCGGTTCCGCCTACGAACTTTTACGTATCTATTCCATCCTCAAGGTTCGCCCCTTCAAGCTGAAGACGGTCGTGGTTGGAAAAGCCATGAGTGCTGGGGCGTATCTCCTGCTTATGGGAGATGAAAGGATAGCCTATCCTTTCTCGTCGATAATGCTTCACGAACTTACCGCATCGCAGAACCACAAGAAACTTCACGACTTGGAAGACGACCACAAGGAAAACGTGAGGTTGCAGAAAATTATCTGCGAACTTGTCAAGAAGACCACGAAGATAGAGAGGGTGTCGGAATTCCTGAAGCGGGACCGATACATGGCTCCCAAGGAGGCGCTACGAATGGGTGTGATAAGTAAAATCAAGGAGAGGTGAGAGTATGGCATTTCTAAAATATCAGGACGTTGAGCGCATCGGGACCCCCGAGAACGCATCCATATTCGACCATCCAGACGACGAAATCGTCATCGAGGAGAAGGTCGACGGCGGGAACGGGTGCTTCTGGCTCGAGGACGGCAAGCTCCACGTGGCGAGCCGCAACCGGGACCTGACGCACGAGAACGACGAGAAGACCTTCAGCGCGCAGCGCAGGTGGCTCGAGGAGCAGCTCCTCAAGACCGGGCTCGGCAACATCGACCCGAACCTCAGGTATTACGTCGAGTGGATGGCGAAGCACACCATCAACTACGGGAAGGAAATCCCACAAGCCATCGGTCTGGACATCATGCCAATCGAAGGCGCCTTCGGGCGTGAGCCGCTCTTCCTAGGTCGCAAGGCGAAGGAGGAGGCGTTTGCCAGAGTCGGAATCCCCTGCGTCCAGCTCAAGGGAATCTACAAGGTCAAGGACCTCAACGAGGAACTCTACAAGACCCTGACCGAGAAATCCGCCTATTACGAAGGCAAGCCGGAAGGGATAGTTCTCAAGAACTACGGGCGCACGAACGTCTGGGGCAGGCAGATGTATGCCAAGATTGTCCTCGACGAGTTCAAGGAGACGAACCGCGCGGTGTTTGGCGCGGTCAAGAAGGACACGTCCGACACGGTGAAAATCGTCGAAACCTTCTGCACCATTCCGCGCATACGCAAGAGGATTCTCAGTCTCATGCAGGAAGGCAACCTTCCTCTGTCAAGGAACCTGATGAAGTTCCTCCCGATAGCGGTCTGCAAGGATATCTTCAAGGAGGAGACCGACGACCTCATGCGGAACTACTCGGACATTTCCCTCGGGACGATGAAGCAGTTCGTCGCAAAGAAGTGCCTCGCACAGATTGACGCGATGATGGTCGAAGTGATGGAAGAGGGGCAGAAGCCCACGAAGGAGTGAAACCATGCTCAAGGAACAAAAAATCAGGGACCACCTCAAAGGGATGAAATTCGCCATGGGGCATCTCGAATCGAAGCACGTGAAGGCGTCGGTCGGCTGGAAATACTGTAATACCTACTGCGAGGCGCTGAAGTTCGTTCTCGAAGGAAAGGAGTAAAACCATGGACCCCAACCTACAGTCAGGAGCGCCGAACCCCGGCTTTGACAGTTTCCTCTCCGAGCTTCGCTCGAAGGGGAAGAGGGGCTTCTGGTCGAGAAAGCCTCTCCGCGCGTGCGAGATGTGCGACTACGAGAGCGACGAGTTCAAGCGCTGCCCGAACTGCCACTCGAAGATTCGGCTGAAGATTCTCCTCCTTCAGGACGAGATGGAGATTCTTCGGAAGGGCTGGCTCAAGTTCGTCGGGAAGGATTCGAGCGCTATGCACGACTATCGGCTGTTCCTCTCGGAGATTGGAGTGAAAAGGATGGAATACGGTTATCGGGTGATATGATGCAGAGACAAAAAAATACTTATTTGATAGTCGATGTCGATACATACGACCACCGGTGTTTTATCTATGAAATGGAAGCGAACAGTAGGTCGTATGCTTTTCGTAGGCAGCTTTACAAGAAATATTACCAGATGTGGTTAACGTGGTGTTCGATTCCAAAAATAGAATGGCTCCATGTTCGGTCTAAAAAGGTGTTGTGTTTCTGAGGTGAGACTATGAAGGATACCATAAACAAAATAAGCGAGCTTCTGAAGAAGTTGGTGGCTAAAGATGAGGTGGCAGAAATTCTCATTCCTCCCGAAGAGGCGCTGGAACTGATTCGGACCGGGCGATGTGAAGGGAGAATCCTACTGGATAAGCGCTCACCAACTATGGCAGTCTCGGGAAATGCAAAAATAAAAATAGGAAGAAACTTTCTGGATGGCTGACGGTATGAACTTCTCCAAACTCCCCCCATCCGGCATTCCCCTGTGGTGGCTCCTCTTCAAAGGGGAAAAGACCGTCACGCGCAGACCGCCAGCCTGCCTCCACTGCGGGAAGAAGTGGTGGGAACACACTCATAGCGACAGAGGAATGATGTGCCTGCCAGACCAACTCAAAAAGGTTGAACTGGAAAAAGCAGGAGGAATACGTTTCTACAAACCTGACCTCTCGCGCTGGCAGCCGAAAGAAACAGTAGTGGATAGGTCGGAAAATGAAGTCGCAATGGGCGAAGAAGAGAGGACAATCGCCATCTGCCCCGGACGAGGGAAAAAGGCAATTTGCCGGAATTGTGGTGGACTGGAAGGATGGCATGGGCACACAGACCCGCTTGACGAACCATTCGTAAATAGATACAGGACAGACTTCGGGGTGACCATAAATATCTGCTCCCACTACGAACCCTTCCGCCTGAAAGTCAAATCTGTGATGATGGAGAGCGAGTGGGAAAACCAGATGCGGCAGTTCTTCACAGGTAAGCCAGACAGAAACTTTAACGTGCTTCCTTGGGAAACTTGCCTCAAGCACGAAGCAACCCGCGAAGGGTTTAATGGCGACTGGAACGCCTTGCAGGAAGCCCTCTACGGCAAGGGAGGATACTCGAAGGGAACGCCGCTGGCGAGGATAGAATTTGAGAAGGTGGTATGATGGAAGTAAAAATAACCGTGGACGTAGAGGACAAGTGCAAGTCCTGCAACAAGCCCATGATTGCCTCAGAAATTCCCATAAACCCATACTGGGGAACGGAGCAGCAGGTAAAAGCGCAGGGAGTTGTCGTCGCACAGGGTTTTTATTCCGTTTCCGGCTCGTGCAAAGACTGTGTAGAACATAACAAAATAATAGCCAAATGCCACGAATGCGATAAGCCCATTAGCCAAGACCAAATCGGCGTGATAATGGTGGGGCAATATGCAGAAGGTGAGGCGGACATCTACTGTAAAACCTGCTATGGAAAATGGACACGGCACAAATTAGAAACATTCATACGGGAAGGGGCGCAAGTAGAATTTCCAAGGTGATTTTCATGGCGGAGATTGCAGGCGGCGGGACAAATGGTTCGTATCGTTGGTGATGATAAGCACTGCGCGATGTGCGGCGAACAGGGATTGTTTAAACCTTGGCAGGTTCGTAAGCACAAGCTTGAGAATCCGCGCTGTTCTGGAAAGCATTTGCAGTCGGCATATAGGCGTGTGCCGCCCTATGGGAATCTCGAGTGGTATCTCAAGGAAGTTGATTATGGGTGATTCGGATGGTCAACACAAAACAGAAAGGTCAGCGCAAGGAACTCCTCTGTGCCAAGGAACTTCAGAAGGATGGATACTTCATCGCCTTCCGCAGCTTCACCGTGAAGCGCGGACCCTGCTTTGTCGGAGTCGACTTCGCGGATACGTTCGACGTGGTAGCGCTGCGCCCTCAGCAGGATATAAACGGTCACATCTCCAAGCTGGCTGAATGGCGGTTTATCTCGTGCTCATTCGCTTCTCACCGCGCCGAGAAGATTGCCGCGGTGAAGAGGTTCAAGGAACTCTACGGTCTGCTCGAGAACGATTACGAGGTGTGGGTCTGGACCCCAGCGCGATGGCGCGGGCGCGGAGACAAGAAGCACTTCGAGCAGGCAAGATGGGAAAAGATAGTGGTGTGAGGTGGGCTTATGAAACTCAAGAAAAACATAGAAAAGGACATCGCCGCAGTCTTGGAAAAGCACGGCATTTCTCTCGACCGGCTCTCTCTGGAAACGAGACAAATCTACGGCATGGGTAATCCATCTGCGGAAAACATGATAATGCTTCGGATTGAAGGCGAGGTTCCTCTCAGCAAGGTCGAGTGAGTGGAAGACCTCTGCGACTTCTGCGGCTCTCCCGGCGCCGCGTGGGTCGATGCTGTGATGCGGTTTGTGTGCCGGGATTGTCTTTCGCGGTATAAATAGCAGAAAAGTGCAGAAATTTCACTGTGAGCGATATGCCATCACCATCAAAAGCCAAGCGAAGGGCAGTTTCGCACGCGCATTATCTACGCAACAAGGCAGCGTATATCCTCAAGAATCGCCTGAAAAGAAAGAGAGTCGTCCGCCTAATGCGCCTAATCAAGACTGAGATGGGATGCGTGCGGTGCGGAGCGCGGGATTGGCGGATTCTTGACTTCCACCACATCAACCCTGCCGAAAAGAAGGACGAGGTCTCCAATATTGCGAATGTAGGCACTTGGCGTGCCCTATTTCAAGAGATTGCCAAGTGCATAGTCCTTTGCCGCAACTGCCACGGAAAGCAGCAATATGAGGCAAGGAGAGCCCTTAAACGAGCCAATAGGCGGCTTCAGCGCTGAAAGAAGCTGGAAAGCCCGGTAAGCACCGAGCCAAGGGCGACCAAAGCAACCGCGACAAGGTTGTTGTTCGTGCTTTTTATGGATTCCTCAGCCGCGCCCATCCTCGTTTCGTGCGTGGCAACGAGCGGCACGAGCGGCTTGAGCATATCCTTCATTTCTTGAATATCCTCCTTGAGCGCCTGATGGTTGTCGTCTATCTGGCGCTGGAGGTCGTTGTTGGATATTCTGCCGCCCGTGTGTTTTGGAGCCATGAAAGACACCTAAAGCATCCTGTCGCGGAGCGTCTTCTTCGGAGCCGGCACAACGTCCGCCGCAGCGGTCTGCTTCGACGTGAGGAAGTTTGTCTGGACGTATGCCACGACTTCCTTCACTGCGCCATAGAACCCGGCAACGGCTCCGGCATAGAGGCTATTGGAGAGTTCGAGCCAGCTCGCGGGAGCAAGCGGGGCGTTGGCGATGCTTATTCCGAATCCGATTACGAAGCCGGAAAAGGCGTGGAGGGCGATGTTCTGCGCCCAGTCTGGTATTTTCGAAAAGTCCATGGGATTACCTCCAGAGGTTGTCGTTGCGTTTGGAGCATAGACCCGGAAATATTCGAGTCCAAGCTCGTCTTTGAAGTAGTATGTGTTCTCTTGCGCCCCAGCCATTTTCCTGACCATGGGGACGAAATTGCCGGTCCCGACCACCTTCGAGTGGGTCAGTATGTCGAGAAGCCGTTCCGGGGTATAGCCTTCCGCGTCCCTGTTGGCGCTCGGCGCGAAGAGGGTCGGCGTCTCGAAGTAGAAGCCGCGGGAGGTCAGGACTTTCTCGAATTCAGAGGAAATCATAGAGACACCTATATGGGGATTATGTGCAAGTATTTAAATAATGCGGTTCCGGCAAGGGAGAGTGCGCTGGCTTTCTGCGCTTCCGTCCCGAACCAGTTGAAGGTCTTCGTCTCGGTCGCTGAGAACCACGGGTTCTTGATGTTCAGATTCTCAGAGCTATCCCCGGAAATGGGGAGGCTCGAGACGGTCTTGTCCGGGGCATAATTCGTCGTGGAGTTCCGGTGGTGCCATTTGAGGTCCGAGCCGTAGTAGAAGTTCGTGCAGTGCCCTTCGCCCGAGAAGGTCAGCCCAGCGGTGATGCGGAGCATCTCGTAGGGGATGCCGGCTATGCGGGCGCCGATGTAGTTGAGGACTGCCTTGTCCTCACAGTCGCCGGTTCCCATGACGCGGGTTTCGGATGCGAATTGCCAGAACTCGTTCTCCTCCCATGAGCGCTGGTCGAACGTGTAGGAAATCGAATCCCCGAGCGCGTGCGTGAGGCGCATGAAGGAGATGTCGCACGCCTGATGGAAGCTCCTTGTCGGGTCTTCCTTGAGAACATCCGAGACCATGGCGCCGGCGTCCTTCACCATGGAAACAATCTGGCGGTCGTTCTGTCCTTCGAGGAGCCATGCCTTGACATCGAGGTCGTAGCGGTCGTGGCTCGTGCCGAAGTATCGTCCGCCGTAGGTGATGAACGCCTCGGGATACTTGTTCATGTAGCCGAGAAGGAGCGTCTGCGTGTTCATGGGGAGCTTCGGAAAGTTCGCCGAGACGTTGGGGTTGACGTTCGTTCCAGAGTTCAACTGGAGCTGAAGCTGGTCTTTCTGGTTTTGTAGGTCGCTTATCTTCTTCGTGAGGGAATCCACAGTAATCATGAGTCCTGCCTTGTCCTGCGACGCCGCGGAGATGATTACCATCCTCTCGGACTCGAGCTTGAGGATTTGAAGGTTCAGGTCTGAGACGGACTTCAGCAGGTCCTCGTTCGAGGACATGAGAAGGTTCCGCTTGGCAATCGGGGTCTTGCAGAAGAACTTTTCAAGGAATGAATCCGGCATAACCTCACCTCACACGTAATTCTTAGCCTGAAGCGCGCGCACTTCGCTGAGAAGCTGCCCGAGCGTCATGGACAGGTTGACCACTTTCCGGTCGAGCGTCATTTCGGTCCTTATCCCCTTCTTGTCGTAGTAGTGGGACATCTCCCTTATCTGGTAGGAATCCGAGAGGTTCGCTTGGCTTGCGGTCACTGGAATGTATTGGAGCGGCTCCGAGTTGGCTATGAGCCGCGAGACCGTCTTGTATTCCTGAATGGGATTCTTGTAGATGGCGAGATAGGCGTTCGCATAGGTCGTGCAGTCCGCGCTCGTGGTCAGGCTTGAGATGTAGAGGCGCTTGGAGTATTGCCCGTATGCCGCGATGCTGTTTGCGTCTTGGAGGGCGGAGCCGCTATTGCTGACGACGCCCGTGGATGCCCCGTAGACAATCAGGTCGTTGCAGAGAAACTCCTTGTTGTCTTCCTGAGAAATGGAATTCATGTTTTCCGTGTAAGTCAGGTAGTCGGTCGCCGGAGTTTCGACAACGGTCGTCGAAGGGCGGACAACGAGGTCCTTGTCGAGGTTGATGTAGAAGACATACCCGAACTGGTCGCAAATCGACTTTATGGAATCGAAAAGATTCTGGTTGAGGTAGTCGGCGGTTATCAGGTCCGCGGACACCACCGTGACGTTGTCCGAGGTGAAATCGAGCTGGTAGTTGCTCATGAGCGCCTTTATCGCGGTCCCGGCGGCAATCCCGGTAAAGCTGTTCTTGTTTGCCTGCGCGGTGTCGGCGGTGAAGCTTCTGATGAGGATGTTGGAATACTCCTTGGCTTTCAGGATGAGGACGATTTTGTTGTTCACGTCGAACTCGCGGCTTTCGAGGTAGCCGCCCCAGACCTTGTTTCCGTAAGTCATGGGAGACTGTTCCGAAAGGTAAATCTCGACTTCCTGCCCAGTCTGGATGGAATCGTAGATTTCCTTGTTGACGTCGAGGAGCTTTATCGTTGCGATGCCCGCGCTGATGTCCGCGGAGCGCATACAGGACATGCTCATGACATCTGGGATGACCGTCTTGTCCACGAGAAGCCGGCATTTAGCCCAGTCGTAGACAAGGATTCCACCCGGCACGACCGCCGATGGCGGGACTAGGAAATCTCCAGATATGTCCGGCATCAGGGGTCAACTCCTTCTATGGTCACGTTGGTGATTTGGGAACGGGGCGAGGGATTGTTGAAGTTCGCCCAGCACCAGAGGTTTCTCGTTCCCACTTGGTCGGTCAGGGTCCAGTTGGCTTGAGCTTCGTAGAGCCTGTTCGGGGAAGTCGCTTGGTCGATTGCTCCCACGAGGTTCCATCCACCGCCATAATAGCACCACGCGGAAAGCCCGAGTTGGCGCAGGGTTTGGTTGCCATCCACTCCGTTCGTCCCCCCGGCGCCGCCCGAGCTGGAAATGGTCCCGGTGTTCTGGACGAGCTGTTGGTAGTTGAGCGTTATGTCGCCGGCATCCCCGCCTCCGCCGCGCCCGCCGGATTCGCCGTTGCTTCCAGTGGTTCCGGTGCCTCCGTTAAGTCCAGTTCCTCCGCTTCCGCCTAGCCCGCCGCTGACTCCCGAGGTCGAAATCGCCCCGGAAAAATCAAGGGTCTGCGCAGAAAGATAAATGCTCGGTGAAAGAACGCCCGGTCTTCCTCCAGAGCCGCCTCCGCCTCCAGAAGCCACGTATCCGTTTATCCTGTAAATGGACCCCGTGCTTCCGGCAGTTTCGAACGCGGATGCGCCGCTCCCGCTCACTGAATAGACATATCCTCCTCCAGAAGAATACCAGCAGATTGCCCCGGAACCTCCTGCCGAAGCCCCGCCCGGATTGCCAGCTATCGCGCCGCTGCAATAGTCGCAGATGGAGTTGTTCACAAAAGCCCCGCCGGTTCCGGCAGAGCCATTCGCGCTCCCTCCCGCGCCTCCTGCGGCGGAAGTGTAGGTGCAGTGTGCCGAGCCTCCTGCGCCACCCGCGCCCCATCCGTCGGAAGAACCCGTCCCGCTGCTTGTTGACCCGCCCGCCCTTATCTGCGATGCCTTGAACGTGATTCCCGCAACGGTGGCGGCTGGGACGGATGAGACGTTCGAGGTGTTGGTGAGGTTGATGGTGCCGGAAATATTGGCTACCTCGGAAACGAAGAGGACTATCGCGGTGCCGTTCCTTATCTGTGTTGAAAGCGTCGTTCCGCTTCCGAGTGTCATGTTCACGAAGTTGTATGCCCTCCCGAGGGAAAGGTAGATAGTGTTCCCGCTCACGTTGTAGTCGGTTCCATTCACAAGGTTTCCGTAGGATTTGGTAGAGGTGGTGAACACAAGCGAACCGTCACTCCCGTTCCCGACCGAGTAGTTTGCATAAGAATAGCGCATCTGCATCGAACTCGAGTTATTGGAACAGAGGTAGGTATTGAGCGTCGTGTTCGTGGCAACGGTCGAATTCCCATATCCGATTTTGATGCTGGAGTTCGTGGCATATGAAGAAACGACGTAGGTCGCGGAATAGTTGGTTTCCGGGGTCATGGAGATGTATGTGCTCCAGTCGTCATCATGCCAGTTCGAACCGTTGTCACCATAAGTCCCGCCTGAGATTGCCCCGCACGATTCTGACGATTGGGCATTTGGCTGAAGGCATTCCGTATCTCCGAGTATCTGCGGATTGATTTGACAGATGTTCTGTGCCGTCGTATTCAGGTATGTGGTGTTTTCCCCGGTCGCGTATGGCGAGCAATACATGGCGAACCCGATTATGGTCGCGTTCACCTTGATTGTCAGATTTTTCGTCGTGTTGTATGCGCTTGAGACAACAAAGAGGGGAATAAGTGAGGTCTGGTTTGTCGGAGCCACCCCGTATTGATAGGCGTGGATTGGGCGGAACCTCATGGCATTTATCCCGGTTCCATACGCGATGGAGAGGTTGGCTATGCTCGACAGGTTGAAATAGCGCGTCGCGCTGGTGTTGTTGGCTGTTCCGTTGAGACAGGTGACGCTCCACGTGTTGTTCGATGGGACAACGAATTCCACAGAACGGTTGATTGTGGTATTGTATGGAGAAGTCGTGTTGGTGTAATTCGTGTTTCCGTTTATGGTCAGGATGGACGCGAAGGCTTCCGCGCTACCCGTGCAACTCCAAGAAAAGGTCACGTTTTTCGAGGTTATCCCGACGTCAGAAGTGTTGTATCCGTTTGCCGGGGCGTAAAGATTCGCGGTCACGTTTAGCGGGAAATCTCCGCGCACGTTGCATAGGGACGTGTTCAAAATCTGGACCACGCAACCGAGCGTCGAATTGCTGACTATCGAACAGTTTCCTTCGGTGACAGTGCATCCAGCGAAATAGTATCCGGGGGAAACCGAGCCGGAAATATTCACGGTGAGGTTGATTGGGGGGGTGAACGTGCTGTTCGCACCAGTCATGTTTCCTGCGTTCGAATTGCTGGTAGATACAGTCAGATTTCCATACGAAACTGAGTATATCTCTTCCGTCCCTCCGTAGGAATAGGTCAGCGCATAGTCGTAGAAGTTCGCTTCGGCAATCCAATCCACAAACGTATTGACCGGCTCGCCTGAAAACCGTCCCATCTGCGGAACCGTTTTGTATGTCGGCATGGCTTCCACCGCAGTCCAGTCGTTGCCGCTTGTAAAGTTGCCCGTCCGAAATGTGAAGTTTGCTGGGTTGAAGGTTATCTTTGCCCGCTGGAACTTGTTGGTGACATACTGTGCGTTGGCTGTGCTGTTCGCTGCGCTGATGAGGATGCCTCCCGACGAAATTCCCATGCGAGCACCTGCTTGGAAGTCCGTGCTTTTCGTCTTTCCGTGATACTGGTAATTCTCCGATGAATACATCCAGCGGACAATCATGGAGGAGTTGCCTATGCTCCCGCCGAGGAGTGCCGCGCCTCCGCTTGCCGAGCTTGCCATTCTCGTTCCTGAGAAGTTGCAGTTGCCGTTGCCATCGTAGATTGACGTGCCGGTGTGGTTCCAGTAGGATGCACTGAGACTCGTCCCCGCGCTTCCCGTGCAGTCGTCGAAGCCGGTGAATACTCCGAAGCCGCTTGAAGTGTCGGAAACCGCCGAGGTGTTTTTGAAATAAACGTAGATTTTTTTGGTCGTTCCGTTGGAGAGGGAAGTGTTGAGCCAGACCGCGCCACTCGCGGTGCTTCCGTTCCAGCAGAACGCATCGCTTGAATTGTTGCTGCACGTCTCCCTCCAATACTGCGGGATTTCGTTGCACGCGCTGTCGTAGAAACGGATGTAGCTGCCGTTGGTATTGCTCTCGTTCATGTCGAGGTAGGTTTCCGGCGTGTAGTTCGTCAGGTTTTTTCCGCCGTTGTTGGTGACGTTGAGGAAGTTCCACCTGTATTGGAAAGTGGAATTGCACCATGCGTCGCCCGTTCCGGTCGCCATGCCTTCCCATGGATTTCTCTCATGTGATTGGAAAAGGGCGCAGCCTACGAGCACCAGAGAAGCCAGAAGAATTCCAAGGATGGTAAGTTTTTTCATTAGCCCGCCTCCGCGATTATGAAATTGA
>Ga0172381_10001149_pt1 | contig 32081 bp, 29 predicted proteins | sample Leawel6488metaG_FD_119754 | JGI IMG/M metagenome (GOLD analysis project Ga0172381, IMG submission 119754) | Leachate microbial communities from a municipal landfill in Southern Ontario, Canada - Leachate well 64-88 metaG | ecosystem: Engineered > Solid waste > Landfill > Unclassified | place... | reverse complement strand
CTCCCACCTCAAAGAACTAACTAGAATCCACAGAGGACTTTCTTACAAACTTAAACGCAAAATGATTGATGAAATATTGTCAAAGTAGGCTGAAAAAAGCACCCAAATTTGCTATTACACCGCATATGAATTCCAGGCTGCCGGTGGATTATAAACTGTGTTAGCAATTGTATAAGTATGGTCGACTGTTGCTGCCATAGCATGCGAGGCCAAAGGATAAGAGGCAAAGAGCGATAAATTTGATAAAAGAACTGCCGATAAAACATAGCCCAAAAAAACTTTCAATCTAGATATCATATTACCCCCACTTTATAATTTAAAAAATTGTTTGTCTGAACTGAACAACTTTTGCAATGTCTTGTCAAGTGGATATTTTCGCCCCTAAAAACTACTGACCAAATAAAAATTCGCTCCAGAGTTCGGGGTTAGATTGTTGAGACTGTTCTTTAGAAATTGTTTTTTTTGGCTCCGGAGTTTTGTTTGCTTCGGGTACATCAACCTTGACGACTTTCTCTCCCGGCATCTTAAGGCCAAGTTTTTTTCTAGCTTCCAACTCCTGAAACGTTTCCGTTTGATAGTAGGCAATCAAATGTTTTAAATTTTCCTGCTCATCATTATTTTGGGCAAGGGAGCTACTATACTCTTCAATTTTTTTGTTGGTGTGATAATTCACGTAAACCGCTTGATATAAGAGAAAGCCAAAATAAATTATTGCCAATATTGTCAATATCGGCATAATGTTTAACTTCTTTTTTGCGGGTTTGTTGGGGATTTGGTTTATTTCTTGATTCATAATAAACTTTCACCCTCATTATACATTAGATCTGATTTTATTTACCAACGCAGGGTTGGCTCATTGGGAGGCGGCGGCTTTTCATCTTCAAGAACCTCGGGCTTATTTGGCAAATTGTCTTGAAATACCGACTCCTCTTGTATATATTCTTTTGAAATAATCTCGGCCTCTAAGTTAAGCTCTTTAGCGGCAACAAATCTTGAATAAAAATTATAAGAAATTGCTGACAGAAATAGTGAAAAAATTATAATTGCGGACAAAATTAACCACGACTGGTAATTCGGCGGAAATCTCTCGGCCGATGCACCCTCGCCGATAATTCTTCCGATATTGACAGAGTTTTCTTCGTCGATGTGGGGTAAATTTAAACTCGTTTTTGTGTCGGACGTAACATTGCTTGCAACATCAGCCTTGGCAACCTTCACCCCCTCATCCCCCGAGATATTCAATACTGATTCGGTTTTTGCAATAACCGATAAACTTCCGATCAAAATTGTTCTCTGATTTGACATTTTGTCGATGAGGGTAAGCAGGATTTGATAATCTCCAGCTTCCAGTCCATTTATTTCAAACGAAAATCTTCCTGACTTATCCGCCACGGTTTGCATTTTGTTTGTGCCCACCTCTAGCTTTACCGTTGCGCCTGGTTCGGTTGTTCCGTTCAGAATAAGATTGTCGGACTCGTTAATCTGGCTTGGGGGGTCAATTAAGCTGCCTGCTGGCGCGATAGTGTCAATGTTAAAAGACTTTCTGGCAACTGCCTTGTTTCCGGCTAAATCACTGGCGATAATCTTTATTTCGTGCTGACCATCGGACAAACCCTTAAGCTCCAAAATGGAAATTATTCTGTTGTCGAGGTAAATCTGAATATCGCTATATCCTGTAGCAGTGTAGCGAAGAGATATTTTGTCTGTATTATAAGCATCTTGACTTGGAGAGGTTATTGATAGGGTTGGCGAGTTGGCATCGATCGAAAAATTTATCGGTATCGCGATCTTGCCATAATCAGTTTGATTTAAAGCCATGTCTTGAACCATCACACTAGAAAGTAACAAATTGGCCGAGCAATCAGGATCACCTTCCTTGATTTGATAGTTTGATACAAATCGTCCACCTTCATTCAACCAAGTTAATTCACGATCGTAAATCTTACCCGAAACCTCACTCGTATCTCCTGTTGTTGGAGTATAGGCAATCTCGACCTTATCGCCTACTTTAAGCAAACTTTTTCCCGATAGATTAGAAACCGCAAAATTTCCATCAGGATTAGTAAAGTCAGCTATAAAACTATCCTGCCACAATAGCCTCTCGCCGTTTAAATCTGATGCTTTCACGCCAACTTGGTGGGAGCCCTCAATCTGCGGAGAACAACTAGAAAGTAACTGCTCTAGCTGCGGATGGGTACTGGTTCCCGATGACAAGATGTAACTTCTAGCAGTATCGTAAACTTCCATGTCTATTTGATTTGGACAAGAGTCTATATATAATCCAATACTTGAAGGAGCATACCCCGAAGATAGTTGAACCTCCACCCTAAAGCCTGTCGAATCTAGATTAAGATATCCACTCGAGATGCTGTTTGTATCAGGTAAGGCAATAAATTTTGCACTCTCCAAAAAACTCTCCGCCCTTGCCTTCTGAATTGGAAACAAGAAAGCAGCAGCCAATAAAGCGCCGAGTAAAATAATTGATTTTGTTCTTATTTTCATATTTGTTTTAAAAAAGGCCCCTTAAGAATCCGGGGCCATAGCTCATGCCATAGCTTGATAGAAATGTATCACCTAAAATTCCCTTGTCAAGATAGAGGGTTAAAGTGAGCAAAAATACGGGACCCCACAGGATCCCGTATTTTTATAATAGTTTCGTTTATTTTGCCGACTGTCATCTTCCCCTCCTCATCGAGTTCGCCTAAGCGACCCGAGGCTATTAATTTACTATCGTATATTTAGTTACAGCGAACCAAACAACTGAACATATATTTTTACATTTTCTCCGCTGATAACCCCCTCTCTTTCAACTAATGCATAATCAGTAAATTTATTCGAAAGGATATTTTCAAGGTGAGAAGGGCTTTTCTGCCAAGCAACAAATGCATCATCAACAGAATTATAGTCGACAGCCAGGTTCTCACCTGCAAACCTGTAAGAATACCCAGAATCTAATATAAAATTCCAAGCTTTGGTACCGCTAGGTGAAGTATGATCAAAATAACCATTTTGAACCATGTCGTTGGCTTTGCTCTCGGCAGCTTTTTCCAACTTTGAGTTCCACGAAAGCTTCTTTAAACCTGACCTGGCTCTGATCGAGTTAATTTTATCCAAAGAATAGTTCGATGTTTCTTCCTGAGCAAAAATTTCATTTGAGGTGAAATAGATAACTGAAGAGATTACAACCAGACCAACAGAAAGAGCCGCTATTAGTGCGATTTTTGTGACTCTTTTCATTTCCCCTCTCCTTTTCCGATCGTAATGTTACTACAACTATTATATAACATTACTTTGTGTTTGTCAAGTTGGCGGCTCTTTATGAATTATTCTGCATTCGCTTGGCATTACTTTTTTCGAGCCCGCGTCAATTTTTCCAGCGTAAAAATTGCGCTATATCTCGACCTCGCTCGCCCTCGACAAGCTCGGGCACCATGCCCGCTCGGTCTGCGAAGGGTCATTAGTTTCTCGTTCCGCCCGAGAAACGCTCAAAAAGTAATGCCTCGCTCATAAGTAAAAATTTATACTTCGCTTGTATATTTATTGTTAGTTAAATATCCTTATTGCCGAATTGCCGAGCACAAAAAAAATTCCTTACTGGAATATTTTTTTGGTCGGCCTGGAAGGGGTCGAACCTTCTACATACGCCTTATAAGAGCGTCGCTCTACCGTTGAGCTACAGGCCGAAGGCAAGATAATAAGATTATAGCCAAAACCCCTTGTTTTTCAAGATGAAACTTAATATCATTAAATTAATGGAACCTAACGAAAAATCAGAAGACCTCGAAACAAAGCCATCGGGGGGTAGAAATAAATGGCTTTTTTTGGTATTTGCATTCGTTGTATTCTTTCTATTAATCAGCTATGGACTCTTGGCGTATGCCGCACAAGACTTAACTCTCCCGCTGGTAAAATATCGGGGTCAAAATGTCGGCTTAAAAACTTTTTCTGAAATCACTAAGAAAGTTCTTGAAAGCGATAAGGAAATAAAAAAAGCAGAAGTTACAATATCGTATAACGGAAAAAACGAAACAAAAAAATTAGAAGATCTAGGAATATCGATTCAATCGAGTAAAACCTCGGATTCGATTTTCAACTTTGGAAAAACCACCTTTTTCATCTCCCTGCCTTCGATTTCATATTTCAAAGACATTATTCAAAACAAGACAGAGATCCCGGTTACCATCAAACATTCAAGCGAGACTGAGAAGAAACTTACGGAACTATTTCCGGATTTGAAGCAAGATTCAGTAAACCCCTCTTTGAAACTTGAAGGTGGCGAACTAGTGATCGAGCCCGGATCTGAAGGCACAAAAGCCGATCTAAACGATCTTGATCGAAAGATTGCAAGCAAGTTAAACGGCACTTTGCCCGGCAATATTCAAATACAAAAAATCACAACAAAAAGTAATTTCACCAAACAAGATGTTGAAACTTTCAAATCAGATATTGAGAAATTCATAAACAAAACCCTCTATCTTCAGTCTGATTATAAAAAGCTTTTGGTAAAAAAAGAGTACCTGGTCAGCTTTATTGATCTTGAAATGACTGTCTTGAACCAAAAGCTAACCTTATCGGATAGCAAAATAAATGAATATTTGAATGATGTTGTCAGTGACAATTTCAATATCAAGGGCAAGAAGAGAGAAATATCCACAGTTGATAACCAGGTAATTTCTGAAGGTCGGGAAGGGCAACAACTCGACATTCAAAAGAGCCAAGCAAATATTAAAGCAGCGCTGGAAAATGATCAGAAGGTTGCTGAGCTGGTTGTTAGCACCTCGCCGATAGAAGAGGAATATATCGCTCCGGGATACAATCCGGGTAAATACCCCGGAAAGTATATCGAGGTTAACCTGAGCGAACAAATGCTTTATACGATCGACGGCAATCAACTAGTCGGAAGCTACAGAGTTTCAACAGGTAAATGGTCTATGCCAACTCCAGAGGGAGATTATTCAATAAACGATAAAAATCCCAGGGCTTATTCACAAGAGTACGACCTGTATATGCCTTACTGGATGTCTTTTATCGGCAGTAAATATGGAATACACGAGTTGCCTGAATGGGCTGACGGAACCAAAGAAGGAGAAGCGCACCTCGGAACTCCGGTTTCCCACGGATGCATCCGCCTTGGACGAGGATCAGCCCAGGCAGTATACGACTGGACAGATATTGGAACACCGGTTTTTGTCCACCGATAAGTTATATAAGAACTTACTTAACTTTTAACTCTGGAGTAGATTTCTTAATCTGAAGTTTTTTAGATTTCTTTTCTTCGACTTTAGGGATTTTGACGATCAAAACTCCGTTTTTGAATTCGGCTTCTCCCCTTGAAGCATCAACATAGCTCGGAAGCGAGATCATCCTCGAGAACGAGCCGTATGACGACTCCATGTGATAATAGTCTTCCCTTTTTATTTCCGACTCATGCTTGCGCTCACCCTTTAAAATGACCTTATCGTTTTCTATCTCGACATCAACATCGTCCTCTTTTACTCCCGGCAGATCAGCTTCGATAGTTAATTCTTTTTCAGTTTCCCTAATTCCTACAGTCGGGTGAAATACTGACGTTTGACGCGTCGGCTCATCGAAAAATCGATCTAGCGATTCCCGCATAGACATAATCTCCCTAAGAGGAGACCAAGGCATCATATCTCTAGTCATATTTTCTCCTAGCTTATTTTCTTCATCATCATTTTCAATTTCGACTTTATCTTTTTCTACATCGAAAATAAATTCTACGGGCATATCAAATAATCTTGCAATTTTTAAGGCAAGTGCTACCGAGGGAATACATTTGCAGCTTTCAAGCGAAATTACCGATTGGCGCGAGATACCCAAAAGATCTGCTAACTCTCCTTGGGTCACGCTTGAATGTTCCCTAAATTGTTTAAGCCTACTGGCTATTTCCCGCTTTTCCATGCCTCAATTGTAAAGTCCCCTTTACATTTTGTCAAGCCCCGACGACTTCGAATTCCTCAATATTCGCTTGGCATTACTTTTTTCGAGCCCGCGTCAATTTTTCCAGCGTAAAAATTGCGCTATATCTCGACCTCGCTCGCCCTCGACAAGCTCGGGCACCATGCCCGCTCGGTCTGCGAAGTCTCTCAAAAAGTAATGCCTCGCTCCTTTTCAGTTTTTTTCTCTTGTGGAAAAGTCTGCAGACCTAAGTACTACGTAGTTGGGTCATTTTTCTCTGGACTTGAAAAAAATATTTTCAACTCTATTATAAAGATACTAAAAACTAATCAAGCGAGGCTCAGCATGGATTATCAAGAAATAGAAAATCTTATCGAGAAAATGGGGAAAAAGTTAAAATTAGAGACGGAAATGATCGAGCTTATTAAAAACCCAAAAAGAATCGTTGAGGTTAAATTTCCAGTCAAAATGGATAATGGTAAAACCAAGGTTTTTTCCGGTATCAGGGTTCAGCACAACGACGCCCGGGGTCCATTTAAAGGCGGGATCAGATACCACCAGCATGTTTCAACGGACGAAGTAAAGATTTTAGCGGCTTTGATGAGTTTAAAGTGTGCAGTAATTGATATTCCCTTTGGCGGCGGCAAGGGCGGGGTAACTGTCGATCCGAAAAAGTTGAGCCAGGGTGAACTTAAGAGGCTAACCAAGGCCTTTGCTAAATCAATTTATGAAGTAATCGGTGAAAAAAAGGATGTACCGGCACCCGATATGAACACAAATCCACAGATTATGAAGTGGTTTAGGGAAGAATACGAAAAGCTTACCGGCTCATCAGCTCCCGGGGTTATTACCGGAAAAGCACTAAACGACGGTGGAATCGAAGTTCGCGACGAAGCAACAGGCTTGGGCGGCGCCGCTGTCACAGCCGAGGTAGCAAAATCGCTTGGCAAAAAACCTGCTGATGTAACCATCGCCATTCAGGGTTTTGGCAACGTCGGCTCCAATTTGGCTCATCACCTTGCGCATATGGGTTTTAAAATTGTAGCCGTTGCCGATGTTGAAGGTGGCATGGTCCACGAAGACGGTCTCGACTACCACCAAACAATCAAAAAAATTAAATCCGGCGGGAAGGTTTGCGAAACTTGTATTTGCAATATCCACGGCCCATCAAAGGACTGCAACAAGGTAAGCGCATCAAAGATTTTGGAAACTAAGTGCGATATCTTAATACCAGCCGCTGCCGGAGAGCAAATCACCAAGGAAAATGCCGATAAGATCAAGGCTCGAATAATTGTAGAGCTAGCAAACCACCCGATCCTCCCAGAGGCTGAAAGTATTTTGAGTAAGAAAGGCGTTACGATTGTACCTGACATTCTGGCAAATGCCGGTGGGGTTTTGGCCAGCTATTTTGAATGGCAAGAAAACGTTGAAAAGAAAAAAATGAAATATGAGCAAGCGCAAAAGGCGCTTATCAGCAAAATGAAAAAGGCTCTCGTGGAAGTTGAACGAGTCTCAAAACAAGAAAAAGTCAGCTTAAGAGAAGCGGCTTATCTGGTTGCGCTAAAGAGAATAGCTAAATTTACGAAAATATAGAATAGATTGTTGCGATGGCTGCGACAACCATGAGGGCAACCGTAATCCAGCCAATGACCTTGAGAATTATTGAATTGGAGAAATTCCCCATAATTTTTTTGTTAGAGCTCAAAAGCACAATCAAAACCAGAACTACCGGCGCAATAAGTCCGTTTAAAACAGCTGAATAGATCAGAGCTTTAATTGAATCAAGACCAACAAAATTTAGTCCGAGCCCGATAAGCATCGCGAAAATCATCACGCCGTAGAATGAATAGGCGCTTCCGAGCTTCTTGTGCAATCCCCCCTTCCAATTCAAGCTTTCGGAAATTGCATAAGAAGCCGAGCCGGCTAGAACCGGAACTCCAAGCAATCCAACTCCGATTATGCCAATAGCAAACAAAAGATAGGACATATTTCCAGCCAGCGGCCGCAAGGCTCTGGCCGCTTCCTCGGCTGTCTGAATATCTGTCAGCCCTGCTTTGTTTAAGGTTAAACCGCAAGCGACAATTATAAAAAACATCACCAAATTTGAAAGAAACATTCCGCTCCAAACATCAACTCGCATATCCCTGATTAAGCCCCTCCCTATCGGAGTATTTTGGGAAGTTATTTTAATTCTTTTCTCCGTTAATTCCTCGACTTCCTGCGATGTTTGCCAGAAAAACAGATAAGGCGAAATGGTTGTTCCCAAAATCGCGCAAATTAAAATAAACTGATCTTTGGAAAAATTAATGCTTGGACTAATTGCCGAGTGAAGAATCTCGCCCCAATTGATATCTTTCATAACTAAAACGGAAAAAATGTAGGATAAAAGTACAAGCGCCATCCACTTTAAATACTTGGCGTATTTTTCATAAGGAGCAAATATTTGTAAAAATAACATCAAGCAAGTAAAACCGACCACGAGATATACAAAATTAATATTGGGGTAAAGCAGTTGAGTAGCCTTGGCCATCGCGCCCAGATCGGCTCCAAGATTGAAGGTGTTGGCAATAAAAAGCAGGATTGAAACAACGTAGATCACATACCTCGGGAAATATTGCCTGATATTGGCCGCTAGTCCCCGATCGGTAACTAGACCGATGCGGGCGCACATTTCCTGAATTACCGCCATCAATGGAAAAGTAAAAACGGATAGCCACAAAAGCGAGAAGCCGTATTTAGCGCCGGTTTGAGAGTATGTCGCAATACCCGACGGATCGTCGTCAGAGGCGCCTGTTATCAAACCGGGTCCAAGCAGGTTCCAATACTTTTTGGCGCTTTTAACCGGCTTTTGATCCAAAATTTTATTGCTTACTTGGCCTGAAGCCGAGATTGTCTTATCTAGTGCCTTAGCCGGAGCCCCGATAATGTTTTCAAATACGTCTTTCCCCATAAGTTAATAATACCAGAGTTTCTTAGCGGAGTAATAAGTTTTGAAGCTAGTTACTGAAGTAGTTTTAGAGTTGAAGCGGTTTTTGCAATTTCTTTTTCGGGAAATTGGCCAAGGTCCGAGGGGGTTTGTTCCCAGATTGTATAATAATATTCCAGTTTGCCATTATCAGTAATTTTGGTCAAAAGCGGATTATCTTTTGGCGCACTTCCTACTTTATAGACATAAATGGTCAACGCACTGGCAAGTCCATCCGGATATTTGCCATCTTTGGTTGAAAGTTTGAATTCAACTTTGCCGTCAGCCGGAGAAGCCGGAATCGTCTCGACAACCTTGGCCTCCGACCAAACTGGAGTAAAAGTCAATTGAAAACCAAGCTTATCGCTCGAATAAACATTTTGGTCTATTTTCTGCGGTTTGCCGAAACTGCCAACTTGCGTTTTTGTCGTCTGGACGGTAGTAGCACTCTTCAAATCAACCTTGCAAGTATCATTCGTTGAAGTATCGCAATCTGAATTTTTAATTGGCGCTTGCTGATTATTCTCATTTATATAATACAAAGCCCCGAGACCTACAATCAGAAAGACCAGAATTATAATCAACCCGATTTTGTACTTTTTTGCCATATGTTCATTTTATCTTAATTTGAAAAAGAAAAAAACCCTCCCGCCCTGAGAAAAGTTAAAATGTTATATAACTTATTGCTTTGATAATCAATTTATATAACTTTGTTCGGTAAGATTTGACGGGGCTGTGGATAACTACGGCTACTTGTGGAAAATTCACCAAAAAGTTAATTTTTGGTATAATAAGCGGTAGATAAATTAACACCCAGAGGGGGGAAATATGACCGAGGAAATAAAAGAAGAAACCAAGAGTACAGAAGCTCCTAAGGCTTCAAGTGCGAGCGCACCGTCAAGTGCGGCGCCAAGTACATCGAGTTCAGGAGGGGGAAGCAAGACCGCTGCAACAGTGATTATTATCGTAGTAGTTGCCGTAATTGTACTCGGAGTCGGAGGCTGGTTGGTAAGCAGATACGTCGCCAGAAAACTTGGCGAGAAGACAGCTGAGACCCTTATCGGTGCGGCAACTGGCGGTAAGGTTGATGTCGATTCAAACGGCGACTCAATAAACCTCAAAAGCGGTGATAGCGATATGTCTATCGGGTCTTCCTCAACTTGGCCCGACACAATGCCATCCGATGTTCCAAAATTTAGTTACGGAAAGATAAATTACAGCACCGCAGACAAAACCAATAAAACATGGAGTGTTGGCTTCGAAACTGTTGCAACAGATGCCTACAGCAAATATACCAGCGCGCTTAAATCAGCTGGTTGGACAGTAACAAACGAAACTGACCTCGGAGCAATCAAAACCGGCTCATTCGAAAAAGGCACTTGGACAATCAACTTAACGGTTGATCCGGAGAGCAAAGGCGCAACACTCGGAGTTAGCGAGAAGTTTTAGGCCGACACAGTTCCGATTTTCCAGTTTCGAGTTTCGAATGAATGCTTAATTTACTTAATTGATAAATCGATAATTCTAAAAATTATTCGAAATTCTAAATTATCTCTTTTTGGTAACATTTTTCACAATACACTTTATAGGGTCTATCGGGTGAATATGTTGATTCAAATTTGTTTTCGCAGCGAGAAGTATGTCCGTGAGAGCCCTCTTCGCAGTCGCATTGCCTTGTCCACAGATTCATCGGGTTTCGCTTGGCAATGCGGGCTTTATGGCGGGCCTCAAAACATGTCCTCGGAATCGGCAGGTGGTGTTTCATATAAAATGCAAGTTCTTGCGGGATAATTTTGTATGGTTTGCCAGTTTTTTCGCATTTCAAGATCCCCGACAAAAGCGCTTGTCTCTCGGCCTCATCAGCTTCGTAAATCTTAATATCTTCTTTCGGTTCATAGAACGGCCCGTCAAAATGAATCATTCTGTCATCATCTTGCCAAGAAGCTCCGAGCGCGGTTGCCTTTTCTTTATCGAGCGGGAAATAGTCATTGGCGAGCGTTTCATTATAGCCAAACACAGACATACTCATCGGGAAAAATTCCCCCCATTCACCGGATTTCTTCATCTTTTCGATAATTTCGACTACTTTCTTCTGGTATTCTTCCGGAGTGTACTGTTTATTTAGGATACAATACTCCGCTTTCTTTAGTCCAACACAGCCGAAGCAATCTTTGCTTGATTGAACATTATCGCAATAAAAACAATTTCTGATATTACTCCAACTATCATTGCAAAATAAAATATTGTAAGCTCCATATCCAGATGAATTGCATTCATACACCATATTTGTTTCTAGACCGAAACTTGAGTAATCCATACAGTCCTTTGCATCGTTTTGGACCTCAAAAGTGTATTTGCAATCCTCAAGTTTAATTCCATCAAAACAAAAGGATGCGTTTTTGCAATTGATTAAATGATCGCCTTGAGAATTTTCGCACTTGGTGATCTTAGCGTACCTTTTGGGGTTTTTAAGCCTTACTTCCTCAAGTTTCTTCTCGTACTCTTCCATATTGGCACGAGCGAACTTAACCGACCTCATAAATTCTTCCCACTTTTCCTTGCCAACATTTTCATTAAAAAGATAATAATCTTTTTGCGTTAGTCCATCACAGCCGAAACAATATTTACAGCCGATTAAGTTCGAGGAAAAATAACACTCGTTGCAATTGTCCATGTCTCGGACAAAAAAACAATCATAGCATTTGTTGACGTCAAGAGCTTCATAACAGATTTGAGACTCGTTTGTTCTCGTGCAGTCGACACAGTCCTTGCAATCTGTCATACCTCTTGAATAATAAACTTCTTCATTGCGATCGGCTTCGAAAAGCATATAGCAATTCTTGGACCCGCCGGCACAGTTCGTATACTCACTATTCAAATCTTTCACATAGTCCGTGAAGATACTCTGACGAGGAACTTTTTTTATCAGTTCGGAGATTTGCTCAAAAAACGGACGGTTTGGATCGAAATCTTGGCCGTATTGTTTTGCATCCCAACCGTCACCTTGCCAATCCTTTACGTAATAAATCGGAAAAGGCGAACTTGGATGATGGTTAGTAACGATATCTTTGCCAGTTAAAGCGCATTTTGCCTTATAAAGCGCATATTCATTGCGCCAAGCAATCCTTCTTTGCCATCGGCAATGCGGACAGAGCGTTGGTGCGGGAATTCCAAAAGTTTTACCGTCAAAAGTCGGGGAGATTTTATCTAAGAATACCAGGTCTTCATCGGTTACTTGGAATTGCTTACTACACTGCTTGCAAGTTTTATTTTCTGACATTTTTCTACTTTATGAACTTTTAACTTTACGAATTAGAGCATGTTTTCCTGATAACATTTCTCACAGAAAACTCGCTCTGGCCTCTCCGGTGCATATGTTGTCTCAAACTCATTGCTACAGCCTTCGTTCATACATTGGCGACGCCAGAGACTGAGTGGACTTCTGAGTTTAACTCTTCTAAAATGACGGCATATCGGACAAAGGATAGGTAAAGGCAATTTCATCTTTTTATAAAACAACAACTCGGGTTCAACTATCTTGTATGCGTGGGTACAAGGATCGGAACACTTCCCCTTGTGCTGACAATAAATTACTTGTTTTAATATTTCGCTGTCTACTTCGGAAATCGTCTGGGGTAAATCTTCGGCTTTAAGAGCTGCTTTATAATCTCTCGCCTCTACTGGTCGCCACTTAAAACCACTCTGCGTTGCCGATTGTTCATTTAGTGGATAAAATTCTTGAGCAACCGTTTCGTTGTAACCAAAAGCTGAAAATTCCGGCGGAAAGAATTCTCCATATTTGTAAACCAACCCCTTTTTTGTAGTATAAGGCATCTCTTCCATGTGTTTTTTTATTTTTGAAACTAATTTCTCATATTCCTCTTTATGATATTGTTTATTTAGTATGCAGTATCGACCGTGCTGGATACCCACACATCCAAATAGATCGGAGCAACCAGAGTGGCAATAGTCGCAATACTGTACATCGTGACACTCCCAACAAAAACAGCAGAATTTTTTTCTTGAATCATGTTCAGAGGACATATTTTCATATACGTGCTCGCAGTAATCAGAATATGAAGCATCCATGATATCAAAACCCTCCGAACAGTTGAGAGAATAAGCAACATTTTTAGATTGATTGATAAAAAAAGAGTTGTTGCAATTTTGAGAGTTCGAAATATTGTCGCCCGTGCAATTCTCGCTTCTTATGATCTCGGCGTATCGTCTTGGGAATTTAAGGGATGATTCCTGTGCCAGTTTCTTCAACTTATCAATTCCCGCCCTGGAATCGATTTTTGCTTCCGATAGCTTTGATTTATAATTTTCTTCTGTCAACTGCTCATTGAAGTAGCAATAGCTTTTATTTCTCAGGCCTGTGCATCCGATACAATCAGTGCAATTTCTACAGTCGTAAGAGAAATGTGTCTCTCGGCAGTTTTCTAATTTTTGGCAGAAGGTACATCTATAGCATTTGGTCGCTTGAAAGCACTCGTAACAAAGTTCACAGTCGTTGATATTCTCACAGTCGCAGCAATTCCTGGAGTAGAATATTCTGGCGCCAAAATAACAATCTTCGCATTTTTCTGCTGAAGTAATTTGATAGCAATTCTTGCAACCAGAGACCATGTTGGTGTAGTCAGAGTTTTCGCTGCGAATCATTATTATAGAAGGACGAGGAACTTCTTTTTGAAGTTCAAGTAACTGCTGAAAAAATGGTTTAGAAAAATCATAGTCTCGGCCATAATTTAGCGGATCCCATTTATCCGACCACCAAAATTCACTGCAGACTACTTTGTAATCCGAGTCCGGATGATAAACGGTAATCAAATCTTCGCTATGGCCGGGCGCATCGCACTTTCGCGAATTGAGCGCTCTCTCATTTCTCATCGCAAACCGTCTCCGCTGACGACAAACAGGACAAAACGTCGGCATCGGGACAGAGATTCTTTTGTAAAAATCTAGATCATCATCTTCTATGATGAATCCTTTTTTGCATTGCTTGCAGGTTTTATTCATATTTTTTATTGTCATGCTGAATTTATTTCAGCATCTAGATCCCGAAGCAAGTTCGGGATGACACCGTTAATTTATTTAATTATCCCTTGATAACACTTCTCACCCTTCGACAAGCTCAGGATGAATCTTGTTTTTATCATATTATTTCTTTCTGATAACAAGATTCACAATATACCTTCTCCGGCCTCTCCGGCGCATATGTTGTTTCGAATTCATTATTGCATCCTTCATTCATACACTGACGGTGGTAGAGGCGGCGGGGATTCTTTAGCTTGAAACGCTCATTAAATCTTTCGTCGTAGTGCAAGGTCGGTATTGGTATCTTGTTTGCTAAATAAAACGCAAGTTCTTGTGGCAAAATTTTAAAGGGCTTTCCAGATCTTTGGCACTTAATTACTCCTGACAAAAGTTTGTTTCTTTCTTGCTCTTCTTCATATTCCCTAATGTCGTCTTTGGGTTTGTAGTAATCACCCGGATATTTTGTCGCAAAATCATTATCTTGCCAGTTTGCTGTAATCTTAATGGCTTCTTCTTTGTCTAAAGGATAAAAATCAAACGCCTCTGTTTCATTATATCCAAACGGGCTAATATTGATTGGAAAAAACTCTCCCCATTCTTGCGTTATCTGCATATGTTCGATAATTTCAGCGACCTTCTTCTCATATTCTCCCTTTGGATATTGTTTGTTTAAAATACAATACTCCTTATGCTTAAGACCAACGCAGCCAAAACAATTCTTGCATGAGCGACACAGTTCGCAGTACATCATATCTCTCGATTCCCAAACATTCATCGAGAACTGAATATTATATTGACTGCAACTCATAACTTCGTACTCGAGTTCGGCTCCATTCCAGATACTAGTTGAATCCATAGAATCCTTGGCGTTGTCGTCTACCGACATAACTCTAATTAGATTTTCGCCCAGATAAACATCGTAACAATCCTTGCAGTTTTTTGAGCTAATTACATTTTCGCCCGTGCAATTCTCACTTTTAATATTATTTGCAAATTTATGAATGGCCTTCTCCTTAGAAATATTTAACAATTTTTTCTTTAATTTCTCTCTTGAAGAGTTTGATGTTAAATTGAGAATCTCCCTTTTGCGATTATATTCTTCTTTCGTATACTGAACATTCTCAATACAGTATTGTTTGTTTCTTAGCCCCCAGCATAAAATGAGATTTGAACTACCATGGCAATCAAAGCAAAACTGACTCTCGGATAAATTAGAGCATTTCCATAGGTTACTCGAGTTTTGACAATCTATGCAATCTTGGCACCAATAGCTGTTCTCCATGACTTTAGACGCAGAGCAATCAACTGATGATTTTAGTTCATGAATAATGTCTGAATAGAATGAATCCTCCGAGTTATCAGCATTAAAGCAAAGGTAACAATCCTTACAGTATGAGCAACGATTCACATATGGACAATTTTCATTGTCATAAGCCGCCTGTTGCATATGCGGCACTGCTTTTGACAATTCAGCGAATTGCTTAAAAAAACTCTTTGCTGCATCAAAATCTCTACCAAAATCCATCGCGTCCCACTTGTCAGACCACCAAGTTGCGTTGGAATATACTTTGTATTTTTTGTCAGGAGAAAAAACCGAAATCATATCCTCACCAGTAAAATCGCATTTGCGGTGGTATAGCTTGCGCAGGTCACGGAATGCTAGACGTCTTTGATTTCGACAATCGGGACAAAAGACTGGTGATGGAATCTCGAATTTTTTGCCAGCGTAAGTTGGAGAGACTTGATGATAGAATCTCAAGTCCTCATCCTCTACTGTAAACTTTTGACTGCACTGTCTGCAGACCTTATTCTCCATCTCGCACCTTCTTGTGGAATAGGTTTTCGTTCCGCCCGAAAACCGTATAGAATGCCAGATCTTCATCGGTTACTGGGAAATCTTTATTACACTGCTTGCATTGTCTGTTCATTTATTTTCTCCTTACAACAATACTATAAACTCGTCTATCGTCATGCCTGATTGCTCAACAATAGATTTGATTGTCGGTTTTTTTAAGATCTTTTCTGTGGCATGGAACAACTAGAAGTCGATTTTCTTTTCTAAATATTTGATGGCTACCTTTTTGCCTGACAAGCTCGAAACCCGCCTTCCTCAATGCACCGATAACCCTGCGCGCATTTAGGGCGGGAATATTTTTCATGTCTGATTTAGACCTTAACTTTTACCGATGCGGAGAAGATTTCACCAGTTTGAATAAAATTCACTTTTTTATTTTTTGAAGCAACTTCAAGATAAAGCTCGATTGCTTCTTTGATGTTGCTAGCCGCTTTCTCGAACGTGTCACCCTCCGAAATACACCCGGGTAAGGCTGGAACAGTTACTGAATATCCGCCCTCGGGCGCTTTTTGAAAAACGGCCGTATATTCTAAAATGTTTTTTGCTTCCTTTTTCATGCCCTAATTATTGTCTATATGGGTAAAAAAGTCAAATTATCACCTTCTGGTAACATTTCTCGCAATACACTTTTTCCGGCCTCTCCGGTGCATATGTTGTCTCAAACTCATTGCTACAGTTTTCGTTCATACACTTGCGGTGATAGAGGCGGCGGGTAAATTCGAGCTTTAATCTGTCGGAATATCTCGTATCGTAATGTTTGTGGGGAATCGGAATTTTGTTGTTGATATAAAATGCCAGTTCTTGCGGCATAATGCGAAATGGCTTGCCGGATATTTCGCATTTTAGCGTTCCCGCGAGAAGTTTTTCTCTCTCCTCCTCTGATTCAATATAATCGGAAATATCATCGTGTGGCTCAAGAGCCGACCCTTTAAATTCAATCGAATAGTCATTGTCTTGCCATTTCATGCCGATTTTTAGCGCCTCCTCTTTTGTTTTGGGGAAAAGGCTATTGACTAACGCTTCGTTGTAGCCAAAAGGACTCGATCCATTTGGGAAAAACTCGCCCCACTCTTGGGTTTTTTGCATATGTTCGATAATCTTGGCAACAATTTTCTCGTATTCTTCTTTGGTATATTGTTTGTTAAAAACGCAATATTCTTTGTTTCGAAGTCCGACGCAACCAAAACAATCGTGGCTCCCATGACAGGTTTCGCAGTAGTACATATCCGTGCAATGAATTACGCCGCTTGAGAACATTGTGTGATGCACGCCAAGCCCCGTATGATTACACTCGTAACACCACTCAAAACTTCCGCCGCGGCTGTCATAAACATTGTGGGCTTTCTCGCCCATGAGATATTTACAGTCTTCTGACTGGTGGCTATTAAAGGCATATTTAACATTCTTGCACTCTATAAGATTGTCGCCGATACAATCCTCGCACTTTACTTGATCGGCAAACTTTACAACCGAATTAATCCTTAATTTTTCAAATTCTTCTCGATATTTAGAAATCTTTTTATGACTTGTGAAGTCAAATTCCTTGAATCGTTTTTCGTATTCTTCTTTGGTTAGCTGTTTGTTATTTATGCAATATTGCTTTCGATTTAAATTTGAGCACAAAATGCAATCTGAACAACCGGTAAGACTGATAGAAAAATAGCAATCTCTACAATTAGTCAGGCGGGTCGAATATCGGCAGTTGTAACACTTGTCAAGAAAAACGCAGTCGTAACATTTTTCAACTTCTTGAGCATAGTTAAGATCCATGTTGTCTTTTGAGGTGTATGTCCGATAGCAAAAATGGGAATCTTCGGTGCCATAGTATGTGACCATCGTCATATAGCAGTTTTTGATCCCTTCAACGTAGTTAGCATATTCGCAATTTTCCGTGTTGGTGTTAAATAATGAAAGACGCGGAACATCGTGCATCAGCTCGTCGAATTGTTCAAAGAACGGTCTCGAGAAATCGAAGTCCCGGCCATAGTCCATCGGATCCCAGTCATCTTTGTACCACTCGGAAATCTCATAAACCTTGTAGTCGGTTTTATCGGGAGAGTAGACAGAGACAATTTCTTTTCCGGTTTTATCGCATTTCCTTTTGTACAGCGATCTTTCATTTCTGAAACTCGAGCGTCTAATATCTCGACATTCCGGACAAAGAGTTGGAGTCGGCATTTCAAAAGTCTTACCCCCTAAGGGGGCCCCTTCGGGGCCGGCAAAAGTCGGTGACATTTTTTTGTAGAACGCTAAGTCCTCATCTTCTACCACAAACCGTTGATCACATTGTCTGCAGGTTTTGTTTAATGACATATATTAACCATTGTTTGCTTTGCGGCTCATATTACTTGATTTTTGAGCCACAAAAAGTTTTGTGGCTCATCTGACTATATTCAATAGTTTTTCGAAAGCGTAAATATTTCCCGCTCTCCCTTGCCCTTTTTTTATCAGAGAGATGACTTCGTTTCTCAATAATAAGTCTACAACACGTTTGCTTGTTGCCTCGGGAATCTTAGCCTCTATCTTGAATTCTCTACTTTTAAAAATAGGCATGCAGAACAAAAAGTCCAGAGTTTGGATAGAATATCGAGAATGTGTAATCTGGGAAATTCTTAACTTCTTTTGGTCGTACAAAGCATGAATTTTCTTTGCTTTTTGAATATTTTTCTTTGACTGTTCGACTACTGCATTCAAAAAATATTCAACCCATGAGTTCCAATTCTCTTCTTTCGAAATGCTCTTAAGTGAGGAGTAGTACCTCTCTCGATCTGTTTCGAAATATGCGCTTAAATAAAACATCGGGCTTGATAACACTTTCTTATAGTATAGAAAAAGCGGCATTAGCATACGACCAATTCGTCCGTTTCCATCCAGAAAAGGGTGAATAATTTCGAACTGTGCATGAATAATTGCTAGTTGCACAAGGTAATCTTTATCGTCAAAATTAATGTACTTTTCCAAGTTAGAAAGAAATTCTTTTATTGTTTCTGGCGATGGCGGAATATAGCTGGCCTCTTCCTGTTTGCAACCGGGCTTACCAATCCAATTCTGTTCAGTTCGAAAGTTACCCGGATTTTTATTTTTTCCTCTTACGCTTTGCATCAGTTTCGAGTGAATTTCCTTAATAACATTTAGCGTTAGAGGATATTTCCCTAACTCTTTTACGGCAAAGGCCATCGCCTTTCTATAGTTCAAAACTTCTTGAATATCTTCGTGTTTTCTGGTTATATCTTTCGGATTTGCCTCAAACTCCAACACATCTTGCAGTGTAGCTTGCGTCCCTTCGATTTTCGATGACAAAACGGCTTCTTGTGTTGATAGAGGCGAGAGCAAAACTCCTGGGTTTGGCATACTCTGCAAAAGTCCATCAAATCTTGCAACTTCAGCATTCGCCTTTCCGACGAGGCCAACAAAGGCCGCCCAATCAAGTTTTTTTAGTGGTAATTTTGTTGGTATATACGGTCTCATTTAATAATTCCCTGGTAACAGGTCTCGCAATAGACTTTTTCCGGCCTGTCCGGTGCGTAGGTCGTCTCGAACTCATTTGTGCACCTGCCGTCCGTAGCCTTCTTGTCCACCGTAGCTTTAGCGAAGGTGGAGGCGAAGGAGGGACCTTCATTCATACAAGAACGATGATAAAGTTTACGCTTTGGGCTGTACTCGTTCATTCTTTCTTTATAGCGCTGGCTATAATGTTTGGTTGGGATCGGGATATTATTCTTGATATAAAATGCTAGTTCCTGAGGCAGTATTTTATATGGCATACCAGAGGCACTGCATTTGATAATGCCGGATAATAATTTACCTCTCTCGTCCTCATTTTCATAATCCTTAATATTATCCTTCGGTTCGTAAGTTTCGCCATCATATTTTGGGGTGTAATCACCTTCAAGCCACCGGGCTCCAATTTTGCTTGCCTCTTCTTTGGAAAGCGGGAATCTTTCGAGCGCCATTGTTTCGTTGTAGGCAAACGGCGAAAGGGACGTCGGAAAAAACTCTCCCCACTCACCTTGCTCGGTCATCTTCGCAATAATATCAGCAACCTTTTTCTCATATTCTTCTTTTGTATATTGCTTGTTAAGAATACAATACTGATTTTTCTTAAGCGACACACAGCCAAAGATGTCTTGGCAGTTATAACATTTGTCTGCATAATATACCCTCGTGGAATAATAGCTGGCATGGGAAAATGCGACATAATGACCATCTAAGACTCCGTGCACTTCGTACATCCATTCAGCCGGATATCCACCACCATAAACATCTTGACAGTCGTGCAGGTTTTCGCCATTGTCAAAGTTTTTGCAATCTTCGGCAATTTCAATATCAAAGCAAAAATTACATTTGGCACAATGGATCAAATCATCCCCCAAACAATCTTCGCTATTTACAATATGCGCATATGGTCGCGGCTGATTCCTCAGAAACTCGCTGAATTTCTTTTTTTCCTCATCAACAATTTTTCTCGAACCTAGATCCGGAATCTTATTTTCATACTCCTCTTTGGTGAGTTGTTCGTTAAGAAAGCAGTATTGCTTATTTCTCATATTAACGCACATATAGCAGTTTTTACACGAGGCACAGTCTGAAAGAAAATTACTATCGGAACAATTTTGGCAATTAGCTGAATAATTAGTCTTATTGCAGTTTTCGAGTCGATAACCTTCGTAGCAAAGTTCGCAACCTTTGGAGCAGGCATACGCCTCCAACACCTCTTTGCTATCTCGCGTTCTCCACGAGAACATAACATTTTCATTATCGAACGAAGCAAAGACTAGATAACAATCCTTATTTCTTGTGGCATGGTTTGCATATTCCGAGTTCTCGCTACGGCTGTTTAGTAGGGCAATTCTAGGAGTTTTGGCTTGCAACTCTTTGAATTGTTCAAAAAAAGATTTGTTTGGGTCGAAATCTTGGCCGTAACTTCTCGAATCCCATTTGTCGGACCAAAAACATTCCTGACAATAAACTTTAAATGGCGAATCTTTATGATAAAGGGTAACGACCTCTTTGTTACACAGGTCGCAATTGCGTTTATATAAAGATCGTTCATTTCGCCAAGATAAGCGTCTTCTACTTCGACAATCTCTGCACAAAGTCGGACTAGGAATTTTATATGAAGTATCTCCAAAGTTCGGCGAAATTTTTTCTAAAAAAGTTTGATCGCCATCGCTGACTTCAAAACTCTGTTCGCATTGCTTGCACTTTTTTTGTTCCACCTAAACTCCCATCCTCGCTAAATAATTAAAATTCAAAAAATAGTTATTTATTGACTGCGCGCTTTGCTTATATTGGTTGTCATATTTAAAAAAATCGATGAAAGTTTCGCGGGCTCGGGCTATTTCAATAAAGCGTTTGCGATTTTTTGGATCTTGCAGGGATAAATCAAATAATTCCAAGGCGCGTTCAAAAGCTAGTTGCGCTGATCTTTCGTCTTTCTTTTCCTTGCTTTTAATCGAGCGGAACACTTCACTGCCAATATTGGCCATTTGCTCGGGAAGCGTCAAGGCTCGCCATTTTCCACTCGCCAATCCTTGGTGCTGGTAATTCATTTTTCTACCAACTTATTAACTATTTCGATTATTTTTTCGCGGATTTCAGAATTTTCTACACCACGCGAACGGTTGTTTTGTGACGGGCGCAAGTTGACCATCGAGTCGAACTCAATAAACTCTTTACCTATTTTATCGGGATAGATATTGATTCCCCAGAGATTTTGCTGTTTGGAGTCATTGCCTAAAAGCAAGCCTTCTTCATCGGAATGCATTTCTGCGTCTACAGCCATTATCCTCTTTTCAACATCAACAACAGCTTTGACTAGGTTGTCAAACATATTTTTGGCCATTTTTCTCAGTTCGGCGAGTGAGATTTTATCTTCAACTATTTTCATAATTTTTCTGATCTTTTATCCATATATTCAGTTGTCGCTCAAAATATTGTGGATTTGTTGTTTTGGCATATTTAAACAACCCATTCAGCATCTCTAACTTCTCCTTGGCAGTTTTATTTTTTATCACTTCGTCATAAACCTCTTCAACGGTTTTAAGCGATTTTATTTTGCTTTTACTCATTTACCCTAGCTTCCCATAATTAAGGAGTAAAATAAAGCCCTAATCCATTTTCTGACATCTATCTCCAAGTTTTGATTTTTTAGTTTCGAGTTTCGAATGAATGTTTGAATTACTTAATCTATAAATTGATAAAACCAAAAATTATTAGAAATTCTTAATTCAAAATTCTAAATTACCGATTTTTGATAGCATGACTCGCAGAAAACTCGCTCCGGCCTATCAGGAGCGTAAGTTGTCTCGAATTCGTTTGGGCACCTGCCGTCCGTAGCCTTCTTGTCCACCGTAGCTTTAGCGAAGGTGGAGGCGAAGGAGGGGCCTTCGTTCATGCATTTTCTGTGCCAAAGTTTTCGCGGATTACGACTATCAAACCTTTCTTGATAGCGCACGTCATAATGCTTGGTCGGAATCTGTACCTTCATTTTTATGTATAAAGCTAATTCTTGAGGGGTAATTTTAAATGGTTTACCAGAAATTTCACATTTCAATATTCCGTTAAGCAGTTCCTGCCTTTCCTTTTCATTTTCTGCATAAATCTGAATATCTTTTTTTGGTTCATAAAATGGGCCGTCAAACTTTAGGCCAAAATCATCATCCTGCCACTTGGCTCCAAGCTTTTCAGCACTTTCCTTATCCAAGTTAAAATACTCATTTGCAACCGTTTCATTGTAACCGAAGGGTGAGATAGACATCGGAAAAAATTCTCCCCACTCTCCCGCCTCTTGCATTTTGACAATAATTTCACCGACTTTCTTTTCGTATTCTTCTTTAGAATACTGCTTATTAAAAATACAATACTCTTTGTGTCGCAGCCCGACACAGCCAAAAAGATTATTGGACGAATAACAATTTATTGAGTAGTAGACATTACTCCCATACCAGCAGGAAACGCAAAAGATGTTCTTAGAAGCATTTTGATCGACATCCAACCCTTCCATACAATAATTCGCCATTGCATAGTCACAGTCAAAACAATTACTGGCTTTTACCGATCTCGCCAAATATGCACACTCCTCACAGCCATAGGTATCAAAAATTACCCTGCAATTTTTGCTGTTTGCAATATTATCCCCGCTAACATTCTCGCTCTTTAATATTTTTGCACATCGTCTTGGAGTATTTTTTTTAATAATCTGAAATTTACCAAGATTTGTTTTGTCTTCCAGATTTTTAGACAATTCTTCAAATTCTTCCTTGGAAATTTTCTCATTAAAAGCATAATACGATTTGTGCCTTAGTCCGCTGCAGAACAAACAGTGGTCGCATTCCTTACAATCGAAAAGATGTGCAGAATTTACACATTCTCGGCATTCTTGGATGTAACGGCATTCATAGCAATTTTGGCTATCGACCGCCTCGTAGCAGAGATTGCACTCGGTGACCATTAAACTGTCAACGGATGATTGGCAGTTATCAATATTTGTTGAATAATGGCAATCCTCATTATCGATCGCACTAAATAAAAGATATGAATCCTTATTGCCTCTTGCATAACTTAAATAGTCGCTGTTCTCATTGTTGATATTGACAAGTGCCGCCTTAGGAACCTTTTTATATAGTCGATCAAACTGACTGAAAAATGATTCGTCCAAATCATAATCTTGACCGTATTCCATAGGGTCCCACGCATCAGAACTCCATTCGTCCTGCGTAAAAATCTTGTACGGCTTGTCTGGTGAAAATACACTAATTGTTGATTTGTCCGATAAGTCTGATTTTCTTTTATAAAGTTTTTTTTCATTTCGCCAAACAAGTCTTCTTTGAGAACGGCATTCGCGGCAAAGCGTTGGGGATGGGATTTCAAAAACTTTGCCCCCTAAGGGGGCCCCTTCGGGGCCGTCAAAGGTCGGGGAAATCTTTTTATAGAATTCTAAGTCGTCATCTTCGACGATAAACTCTTTTTGGCATTGCTTGCAGGTTTTATTCATAAAACGCTCTTTTGATAACACTTTTCGCAGTAAACTTTTTCAGGACGGTCGGGAGCGTAAGTAGTTTGGAATTTATTCGGGCAGCGGCCGGAGTGATCATGGCCAGACCTATCGCAATCGCACTGGCGCTCAAATAATTGACGAGGGTTCCGAAGGACGAAAAGCTCTCTAAATCTTTCGCTGTAGTGAATCGTCGGAATTGGAATTTTGTTTTTGATATAAAAAACAACTTCTTGCGGCATAAGCTTAAAGGCCTTGCCGGTTTTTTCGCATTTAATCACTCCAGCCAAAAGTTTTTGCGTCTCCTCGTCTTTGTTTACATATTCCTCAATATCGTCTTTCGGCTGATAGAAGTCGCCAGTAAATTCACTATCGTAAGTGTTGTCTTGCCAATATCCACCAAGCTTTTCAACCTCTTCTTTGGTTTTCGGCGAATAATCTTGAGCAACTGTTTCGTTGTAAGCAACTTGAGATATTTTTGAGGGAAAAAACTCTCCCCACTCCCCCGACTCTTGCATTTTTTCGATAATTTTAGCAAATAATTTCTCGTATTCTGCCTGTGTATATTGTTTATTAAAAATACAAAATTCTTTTCGCCTTAAACCAACACAACCAAAACAATTTTTGCAGTATTCGCAAAAGTTGCAGTAATAATTGTTTTCGCCATAGGCAATAAATACACTGCAAATATTTTTGTACCCGGCAATCGATGTGCCCTCATAGCAAAGCTCCATCTCGGCCGTATAATTCATATCTCGACAATCCCGCCCGGCATCATCGATATTTGCCACTCGCACACAATTCTCACTTTTGAAAATGTTATAACAATCTTTGCAGTCTTTGGATTCAATAATATAATCGCCGGAGCAATTTTCGCTTTTTAAATTGTGATTGGGTTTGTGAATTGCATTTTGTTTGAGCTCGTTGAATTCTTCCTTTAATGCTCTTTGTCCTGAGCGCGTATGCATTTTCAACTCTTTAACTTTTTCCAAATATTCCTCTTTTGAATACTGCTTATTCCTAATATAATACTGCTTATTTTTAAGCCCGGAGGATAAAATTATATTTTGACAGCCCGCTGAGTCGTAAGAAAAATGAGATTCCGAGCAGTCTTTGCAATTTTCCAAAAATGAGCAGGAATTACAATTGTCGCAGTCATATAAACTATACGAGTATTCACAATTTCTAATATCGAATGTATCAACGCAGTCTTTGACATAAAAAGATTCGTTGCAATAGAAACAGCGCTCGCCGTAACCCAAATTAAACGACATATATGAATCTTTCGAGTGCCAGGCTTGATTGCAATAATCACAATTTTCGTTGAAGATTGCGCTGTTGGCTTGGTGCGGAACAGCTTCAAGGAGCTCGCGAAACTGCTCGAAAAACGGCCTTGAAAAATCAAAATCCCGGCCATAACTTAATGGATCCCAACCATCGGACTGAAACGCTTTGTTCGAATAAACTTTAAATGGTTTGTCTGGGGAAAAAATAGAAATGATTGGTTCACCGGTCAAATCGCACTTTCTTTTATATAAAAAACGCTCATTGCGCCAAGAATAGCGGCGAATTTGCCGACAGCTATGACAAAGTTGGGGCGCAGGTATTAAATATTTCTTGCCCCCTAAGGGGGCCCCTTCGGGGCCGTTTAATTCCGGTGAAATTTTTTCCAAAAATTTAAGATCATCATCGCTAACTTTGAACCCCGTCTGACAGAGTTTACAAACTTTTTGTTCCATATTAATTTGCTATTTATTTTAGATCCCTCGACTTTCAGAGAATCCTGCAGGATTCTCTGAAACGCTCGGGATGACACTGCCGTGTCAAAGTATCGGCACGGAGAAGTTTTCTTCTTTTAGTTTTTCGAGAACTTCCATTTCTTTTGACTTCTCCTGCTTCAATTCTTTTTCGGCCGATTCTTTGTTTCGACAGAAATTCTCACGTGTGAACTGTACTATTTGTTCGCGGAAATTGAAAGTTGATTCCGGAACACGAAGGGTCTTGCCGGAAAATGCCTCTTTGACTTCATCGTCGATTGAAAGTTTGAGATAAATTTCCTGAACTCCCAAGTTGACAATATCCTGAGCAGAGAATACCGGCTCGAATTCTTTTTCCATAAGTAGCGCATCCTCCGGCCCGATTCTAAATGAAATAATCGATCCGACATTACCAAAAACCGTCTTCTTAACTACGTCGTTAAGCTGTGAAACATATTGGTGGGCCATGGTAAGCGACAATCTATACTTTCTAGCTTCCGAGAGAATGTTGGCAAAAGAGTCAGTTGCAAAGTTTTGAAACTCATCAACATATAAATAGAAAGGAACGCGCTGGGCCTCCGGAACATCGGCGCGGGCCAGAGCCGCCTGATAAATTTTGGTGATAATCATCGAGCCAAGTAGCGATGTATTTTCCTCGCCCAAAATTCCCTTAGGAAGTTTGACCAGCAAGATTTTTTTGTTATCCATAATGTCCGGCATAACGATTTTGTTGTCTTCCTGCCCGACAATATTTCTAATAATCGTATTTGAAACAAATTGGCCGATTTTGTTCAAAATAGGCATAATCGCCTCCGAGTCGAATTTCTCAGACCAGCCGGCAAATTCATTGGTCCAGAAGTTTTTGACCACCTGATCCTCGATGCTTTTAATTACTCCCTGCCTATATTCTCTGTCAGTCAATAAAAGCAAGACGCTCATAATCGAGGCCTTTGGCGCATCCAAAAGGGCAAGTAAAGTCATACGAAGCACGTGTTCCAAACGCGGCGTCCAGTTAGCGCCAAAAACTTTCTTGAAGATTTCGATAAGTCCGGTTGCAACTTGCTGGCGCAAAAGCGGATTGACTTTTTCGATCGGGTTAAAAGCGATCGGATATGCTTCATCAACAGGATTAAAGAAAATTACGTCTTTGATCCGATTCTCGGGAACAAAAGGAATTACATTTTCGATCAAATCTCCGTGAGGATCGATGACGCAAATGCCGTGGCCTTTTTCGATATCGTGTTTGATCATTAATTCCTGCAATTTCGATTTACCGACGCCGGACTTGCCGATCATATACATATGCCTTTGACGATCGCGTCTTTTGATACCAAAACTTTCCTTAATATTTCGATAGTTTGTCTGGGCAAAAGGACAAAGTTCCTCAGGCGGAGTATTATCAACTGTCGGAAGCCCGAGGGGCGGCTCGGCCTTGGGCGCGAGAATTTTGTATAAATTCGGAACCGAGTCGGAATCCGGCGGAAAGTGATAAATACTGGCAACTTCCTCCGCCGTCAGATGATAGGCAGTTGGAGACAAAGCTACTGAAGTAATTCTCTCCAGATCAGCCGCGGTTACTCTTCTAACTTTATATCTGAATTCGTTGTATTCACTCTCTAATTTTTGAAATACCTGGGCGATAGGTTCGAGTTTCGCCGCCGCCAACTCATAACTTTCAGAAAAAAGTAAAATGTCGATTTCCGTTGAGTAAAGCGGTTGGCGGTTTTTCTCAGTGGCGGCGGCGTAACCGCGCGATCGGATCTCGGGCGAGGCCTTTTTGGAAAAAACGCTTTCTATAACATTAAACCGCTGAGTGAAATTTTTCGTCGCCAACTTAATCCCCCGCTTCATTGTAAAGATTGCCTTATCGGGGTTTTCCGGTTTAATTTTAATTTGCATAAAAAATTTCTCTTGGGCGGTCAATCTGTTGAATTGATTGAAAATATCAGACAAAAATGAGCCTTCCATCGCTTCGTAAGTTTGGAAGGGATAATGGTCGCCGTAGCGAAGTACCAAATCTGCCTTAGCGGCAATTTCGGCATTCTGGGGATCAAAAGTCCTTTGGATTTCTTCGAGTTCTATCTTGGGGAAAACGGCGTAAAGCTGATTTTCCATAACCGAAGTGTATTTTGTCGGTACTTTTACAGTATAGAAAATCCTCTTGTTAATCATATTCAAGCTCATCGAGAACGGAAGGTTTTTGAAAATTTTTGAAAGAGTTTTTAAGAATTCGGAAAAGACCCTGATTTCGAAATTAGTATGCTGAGGGAGCTTGATAATATATTCTTTGTTTTCTAGGTTTTCCAAAGCAAATCAAACATAAGTTTTTGACACTTATAAAGTACCACTTTTTCCTGTTGTAAACAATATTTAAGGAGAAGAAAAATTAGTTTTTGATCTCAACCCCGCCGAAGATGGCATTGCCGCGAACTAGAATTTCAGGTCCCTTGTCGGATATTTTGCTCACCTCGCGCTTATCGTCATGCCCGCCGAAGGCGGCAAAAACATCTACCCTGATTTTGGTCTTGTCCGGAACTAGAATTTCTACGCCGCCAAAAATTGCATCGACATCAATCGTTGCGCCGCCTTTGGCAATTTCCGCTCCCCGAAGATCAATTTTAGCTCCGCCAAAAATCGCCGTTATAGTTGCTGAGCGGAAATTTTTGGAAGTAATTTTTTTGTTTGCAGCGCCAAAGATTGCCGAGGAGCTGGCAGAATCTCTGGAATCAGAGCTTTCTGAAAGCTTGAATTTTGGTCGAAGTAATATTCTAAGTCCAATTAGAATAAGAACTAGCGGCCAGAGCGCCTGCCAAATATCGCCGTTTACTGCATGGAGAGTAAACAGACCCAAAATCACGCCAACCACTACCCAAGCCAAGCCGGCAAAATAGCGCTCAGAAAAAAGATGAATTATTCCAACCAGAATCAAAACACCGGGCCAATAGCTAAGAAAAAAATCACGAAAATTAATGTACCCCCAAGCGTCAAATAAAAACCCAAATCCGAGAGAAAGCGCGACAATCCCCCAAACCCATGCCAAATTTAACTTCTTCACTTTGCCTTTCTTTAATTTTCAATTATAGTGTGCACTAATTGGAAATAAAATCAATCCTCGCTTGTGAAAGCGCCAGCATTTTTCTATATTAGTTTTATGAAGATAATTATTTTGGAAGGTTCGACAGCGAGCGGTAAAACCAGATCAGCAAAAGAGCTGGTTAAAATTTTTTGTGGCAATGGGATAAGATGCCTTTTGGTTGAAGAAGATAAAACTTTGATGCCGATTCTACATCACCCAAACAGCGAAATAAGCAAAAATCATCTGCTTAAAATTATGAACAAAACGTTGAAGGAAAAAACTGATGTAATTATTTTTGATCGATTGCATTTAACCGCTTCTGCAATGACAAAAAGCGAAATTAAAAAATTTGAGCCAATTGAAAAGATTTTGTTGCAACATGAGCCCCTGTTGGTTTTTCTTAAAGTTAAAGAAAATAAAATTCCAAGCCGGGTTATCGATTCGATTAAATACCGCCAAAGGTCATGGGAAAAACGCATTTGGGAAAAAGGAACGAGAAAGCAGGTTGATCAACATTATATAGAAGCTCAAAGAAAAATTGCCAAAAAATACGCTCAATCGAAATTGCCGAAAATTATTATTGATTCCACCGATCAAAATTATGCAAAAATTGCCCGAAAAATAGCACTGATGCGCGCAAGTGATATAATGGAAGATAAGTAAAAAGGAGGTAAATGGAAGGAACCCCTCGCCCAAATACTGTGCCGATTATTGTAACTATCGTGCTGATTGTTGTGCTTGTTGTTTTTGCCTTTTTGAATTCCGGCAAGAATTCTTCGTCGACCGAGCCTGATCCGGAGCCGAGCATCGTCGATGAAGTCGATCAAGATACGACCAAAACACCCGCCTCAACTCCCGCAAAATAATTTGAAAAAATCATGGACGAAGATCATTTGATAGATATTGTCGATGAATTCGATAATGTAATCGGCAAAGATACCAAAGAAAACAAATTTCAAAAAGAATTGATTTCCCGAAATGTTGTTGCTTTTGTCAAGAATGAAAAGGGCGAGTTGATAATTGTCAAAAGAGCTCCACACAAAAGAAGCTGGCCCAACCGACTCGACTTAGCAACTTGCGGCAATGTTAATTGTTCAGAAAATTACGATGAGGCAATCAAAAGGGAAATAAAAGAAGAATTGGGCATCGAGTGCGAGCTAAAATTTATTGAGAAAATTTATACCGAAGTAGAAGAAAACGGTAAAAAGGTTAGATATTTTACCGGCGTTTTTTTGGGACAAACATGTGAAAAACCAACACTTTCAGACGAACTCTTGGAGCTCAAGCACATGAAAATTGAAAAATTATCCAAGATGATGGACGAAGAGCCGGACAAATTCAGCCCGTCGTTTATAAGAGAACTCAAAGAATTCGAGAAAAAACTAATCTAGGAAGTTACTTTTTGTTTTTGGATTTTTTTGACGATTTTTCCATTTTGCGATAGAGCTTTATCGAATGGTGAATCCGGAATCTTAGCAAGCTTCGCTTGCAATTATTTGCGAGCTAAAGCTCGCATCATTTGTTGAAACCCAGGGGCCTACTTGCGAAGCGCCCCCTAGGTTTCAACCGCTTCCTGACCCCTGCCCGCTCAAAAGCATGATTTTTCTTTCCGGAGAGAACTCGCCGCGACAAGTTTGCGCGGCTACTCGCCCAAGAAGCGCAAAATCATCTTTTGGTGATGGTGTCGCGGAGCGACTATTGATTTTTAATAAACAAACTGATCGAAAATTATCAGGGTATTTGGGCGAGAGCACTCGGCTGGCTTGACAAATTATCTGATTTCGGTACAATCGTACGCAGTTAATAATGGTTATTAATGACAGCGAGCCCTTGCCGCTAAAATCCAGGCGAGATAGGGGTAACAATAAGGAATCGGACAATCACAATAAACCCGCCTCAAGCGGGTTTGGCCGTTTTTGGGCCGAACTCAACGAAGAAACTCGCCGCCACGAGGATCGAATCGAGAAAATTATAAAGTTTTGCTCTCCTGTTTTAAAACCCCTAAACCCGGCCTTTAGAAAAATCTGGAGATTGTTTGTAGTGAATCAGAAATTGATTTGGCCGCTTTTTTTACTTCTTATCATGGTATTTCTCCCCTGGATTTCCGAAGCTTCAATTTCCAGTCAATCCAAGGCGGAGCTTAAAGCCTATGCCCAACCGATGGATCCGATCAAATCCGGCCAATTAGCGATGAATTTTAACCAATACATGCCCCCTGCCCTTTATGCCGACCCGGACGTTGTTGTTCTAAACGAAATGACAAAAAAAGAAACATATACCTTGGCTCAGCAATTATCGGTTAATGCCGGAGATGACGCGGGAGTGCCACAGAGGCAAGCGCCAACTTATACCCTCCAGTCGGGCGAGACGATTACCCAAGTCGCAAGCAAATTCGACCTCCATGTCGGAACTATTTTAGAGGCTAATAATATTAATGCTGAGGATTTGAAAAAAGTTAAGCCGGGAACCGTTTTGAAAATTCCTTCATCGGATACTGATACTTCGGACGCTTGGCTTGTAGCGATCAACAAAGCTGAAGCGGACGCAAAGGCAAAAGCTGAAGCAGAAGCGGCCAAAAAGAAAAAGGCAGCGCAGGTTGCCAGAGCCGCTTCTACAGCTAATGACAATAGCATCGGAGTAACCGTTGCGAGAAGAGGAAGCGGCTATGGAAGCGTGACGGTTATTGGAACCTCGTATGAGCAATGTTTGCCTTGGGCAAGAGCTCAAACCGGAATTCAAATTCACGGCTACGCCGGGGATGTCGCCGCTACCCAATCAGAACCTCAAATCGGCGGGATCGCACTCGATAGATTTTTTGGCCACGCCTCAGTCGTGGTCGGGATTGGCGATGACACGATCACCGTTCACGAAGCCAACTTCATAAGAGGAAAAATTACTGAACGAGTTGTCTCTAGGGCCGCGATACGAGGGTATGTGTACTAAAAAACCAGAAGGGAATTCTGGTGTAAGTAGGTTGCCGAGGCAGCGAGCGTGCGCTCACTGCCTCGGCTAGGGATCGCAGAGGATGTCCGAGCAGTGCAAGCCTGCACGGAAACCCTCCAGTTTCCAGTGAAGTAGTTCTCCGACTTTGCGCCAGTCAGAGAATTGGAATGAGCCCTGTGGAAATGAGGTGAGATCCACGTCGAGCCGTTCGGTGAACCAGCCGAATGGCACACCGGCATTCTGAGCCAGCCCGCCATCCTTTTGATGATCATCACCGATGTAGATGGTGCGTCTGGGATGTTTTCTCTCTGGCCAGTGTCTGCGCCAGCGATGCATCGCAAGGTTGAAGGGAAAAATCGCTGGCTTAGTACGTCTCGCCAGTTCCCTGGGCTTCTTTCGCCAGCGAATATCATCATCGGTGACCATGACCCAAGGACACTTCAGGCCCCAGACATCAAATGTCTTGCGGACAAATGATGTATGGCCATTAGTGATAATTCCCAGGTCAATTCCCAAGTTAAGCCCCTTGAGCT
>Ga0172381_10001148_pt1 | contig 32086 bp, 31 predicted proteins | sample Leawel6488metaG_FD_119754 | JGI IMG/M metagenome (GOLD analysis project Ga0172381, IMG submission 119754) | Leachate microbial communities from a municipal landfill in Southern Ontario, Canada - Leachate well 64-88 metaG | ecosystem: Engineered > Solid waste > Landfill > Unclassified | place... | reverse complement strand
CGTCGCAGGAACCAAGGCGTGGGCAAGGCAAGGTGATAGACACCGATAAAGATGAAGAACGAGGCCAAGGGCGCAATAGGTAATGGGCGACGTGTCGCTCACGAACGGCTTTTGGCGGGCAGTCCATGGCTGCCTTCATCAACGAAGTCACCTTGTCCGTTTTGATGCTGATCTGCCATGGCACAACCAAACAGACATCACGGCTTTGGTGGAGCCTCGTCTTCTAGTGACTGGGCCGGTTTTGGCATTGCGAACAACTGGGCAACGCACTGCATCCGGATATACACAATGGCGTCAACTTCTCGGTAAATGGCAATGACTTCATGGGCCTCAAAGTCCGACACGCATCGCTCAAAAGCTTCCTCATTCAAAACCTCCTTGAGATGCGGGGGCAAGGCAAAGACCACATAGCCCTGCAAGTCATGAACGACCACCGGCTTGCATTCTGAGTCCGTTGATCCAGCAGGTGGCACATAGTCTGAAGGTTTTCGTGTCATGCGCATGGCCACCGTGGTGTCACTGGGCGGTGTGTCTGGCACCACTGGTGGCAAAGCATCTGGTGCAGTATCTGGTGTGGTTGCACCAGTTTTGCCTGTGCTTGTTGAGTTTGTTGAAACAGGCTTGGTTTTCTTGTTCATGAGGTGTCCTTTGAAGTAAATTCTGGTTTCTTTGGGCAAATCTCTGCCCCGCTGGTAGGCGGGTTTTTTTGTAACTGGCCGGGGGGTGCCAGGTCGCTACGGCGGGTGAAGGTTCTGGGCGCTGTGTTTGTGTTTGGCTGTCATGGCATCTTTCAATTCAGGAGTGTTCTCTTCAAAATATCAGTGTTCCTTGTTCCGTCAGGTCCCCGCTCTGCGTGGTATCCAAGGGTGTGAATGGCAGGGTGGTTGACGGGGCCGAAGGCATCTGACCAAGACTTCGGGTACGTGTACGAACCCTCACTCATCGCGCATCAACTCATCACAGATCAGGCTGTCGGCATCACACAGGCGCGAACCCAAGGGCCCGCTTCGGGTTTCCACCCGAGCCCCTTTGTGCAGCTGTGTCACCCCGCGCACCAGAAAGCTGCGCTGCTCGGTATCGACCTGGGAGCTCACACCCAAGCCCTTCACAAACGTGATCCTTTGGACCGTCCCCTGGGGCGTTATTACCGAATTCTTGCCCCAGTGTGTCAGCCCTGGGAGCCAGACCAATGCGGTCATGACCACCATGGCCAGCACGAGGACGAACAAAAACAAGGTCACCTCGTCCCCGCTTGAGTTGGGTGTTTCGGGTGACGTGGCCACTAAAACAGCTGGTGTGAGGCAGGCATGCTGTTGAAGTTCGTCAGGCAGTTGCAGCGCTTCGCCTTCTGGATTTTCGTTGCCCTCAGGAGCCGAGGCTTCATTTTGTGCGGGGTGGTTTTCTGTTGTCATGATGGTCTTCACTCCGGTTGCCCATCAGCCACCAGTCTCAGACAGCGATGCTGGCTGTCACACAGAAATCGCACCTTGTCAGCACGGGTTTCCAGGGTAAGGGCCTCGTTCTTGTTCAGGCTGACACCCTCCATCAAGGCGTAATAGCCCAGATCCGTCTCCACCAAAGCGCGGGTAATGAACCCACCGCTTTGGCTGACTGACACCACCCGACCTGCGTTTTGCACAACAACCGCCGTGGGCCTTGGTTCATCCATAAAGACATGACGGTAGGCAGAAATCGTCATCGGCGCAAAGATGCCCAGCACAAGCAACAGGAGCAGCAGCATCAAAGATGCAATTTCCAGATGCTTGATCGACCGGCGGACCCTCCCCAAAGGGACGGCAGCGGCAGCAGTTGTTGAAGCATCTTGTCCATCCGCCTTGACGGTTTCAGCTTGCAGTGGGGATTTGCCGGTCTCGGTATCGGTTCCGACGTCGGGGCTCAGAGGGTCTTCTGACATGGGGATTCCTTTGCTTTGTAGCTTGATTGCAATGGGTTTGTCGATTTGCATTTGGTCTGGCCGCTTGACCGCCGGTATGCGTGGCGCGGTTAGCTGTCAACACCTTGAGTGTCCGCCAGAGGCCTGGGAAGTGACCCCGGACAACGCACGTCTTATGAGCCGTTGAAGCTGCACAGCGTCGTCATCGTCGGCTTTTTCCTCCAAATTCCAGCCCATGCCCTGGCGCAGCAGGTAGCCCTGGCGGGGAAACTTGTTATCCAGGCGATGCAGGGCGAAACGCACCAGGGTGAACAACACATCGGCAGCGGTGGCAACAACGCCTTCGATCCGTGGAATACATCCACCTTATGGAGCACGATGTCGAACAGCGCGGCGCTCCCGCCAGATTTCACCCGTCTCACTAGGAGGAACGGAACAGCCGTCGCCTGAATGCAAGCCAGCGCCGACAGGCCGACGTGACTGTCGTTTGATCAGGATTGAAGCCAGTCCTGATTTTCTGCGAGCAGCGCTTTGTTCTTTCGGCTGACATACACGCCGAACAAGACCCCGGCGACGATCACGGCGCCGAGTGCGATTTGAACAATGGTAATGATGTCCATCATGCTTTCAACACAGATTGCGCTTACCAATGGTACCGACTTTCGCCGCCCTACTCCCACGGCCGCAACAGCCGGGTGCAGTGCTGGCCCGAGTCGCACAGGAAACGGCTCCTGTTCCCCCGCTCCTGCAGCGTCAGCATCTCCCCCCTTCAGAAAGCTCACGCCCTCTTCCAGTGAATAGAAGCCGATGTCGGTCTCCACCAGGGCGCTGCTGAACAGGCCCCCGTGCAGTTGCACGCCCAGCACCCGCCCGGCCGGGACGGTGGCCACGACCTTGGGCGCGCCATGGCGGTAGGCCAGGTAGCCGCCGGACACCACCAGCGCCGCCAAGCCCAGGCCGACCGCCAGCACGATCAGGGTGAACAGCAGAGCACGGCGCTGGAGCGCGTCGAAGCCGGATTCGGGTTGGGCTTCCCGCCGCTGCGCCTGGCCGGCGCCGGTTTCAGGGGTCTGGGCCGAGGTCTTGTTGTCTTGTGCATCAGTCATGTCGGGTACTCCGCTGTGTAAATGAGTTCATATGAGGGAAATGAGAGGTGGACGGATAGCCACCGGCCTTAAGCACCGCGCTTGCCACGGCCTTTGCCCGCGGGGCTTGCTTTGACGCCAGCTACCGGCTCGCTCGGCGTGGCAACCATGTGGGCGACGCAGCGCATGCGCACGTAGCTGACGGTGTCTTTTTCCCGATGGATGCAGGTCACTTCGTGGTTTTCCAGGTCGGCCACGCACTGCTTGAACACCGCCTCGCCCAGGGTGTCCTTGAGCTCGGGCGGCAGAGCGAAGAGCACAAAGCCCGTAAAGTCGCGCACCACAGTCGGACGCCCCTTGGCTTGCTGCCCCGGCCCGGGCTGCCAGTCGGAGGATTTGCCCTCCAGACGCAAGCACACAGCGGTCTGCACGATTTCGCTCTAGGGATTGGCTGCGGTGTCTGGCGTGGCTTGGGCTCGGCCAGCCTTGATGGCTGTCTTGCGCGGGGTGGCTGGATTGGATTTCTTGCTCATGGTGATTCCTTCATGCGTGGTTTGGTTTGCGCTTGCAGGCGCTTGATTACGGTTTTTTGGGCAAAGCCTCCCCCTGACCCGCTGGCAGCGACTTTCAGCGGGTGGTGTGGAACTGGCAAAGGTGGGGATCGACGTCCGTGCCGGTTTGCCCGGTGTTGCCTGTGGCGCAGGCCGTCGTCGTTCAGATGCCGCTAGGGCGGATGGATCTGCGTCGTGTTTTGTCGGTATGTCATGGCATCAATGAGGAAACTGGGTAATGAATCTGAACCGGGTGGCCTGCATCCAGGCTCTCATGCAAGTCTTCTTTGTCAAGGGGGTGCCCATGACGCTCGGGCTGTTTTTTTGTGTCGGCTTGCCTGGGGACCGGGTCATCAGTTGGGCAGGGGCCTGTTGACCGGCAGGCCCAGATCCTTGAGCAGGCCAGCTCGCTGCAGGGCAAGCCGGATGGTTTGTTGCTGGGCCGGGATGTAGCTGTCGTCGATCTCGTCGGCATTGCCCCAGCCCAGGCTCAGGCGCAGCAGGCCCGACAGGTGCGGTGCGCAGTCGTCGAGCCGGTGCAGGGCCGGGCGCACGATGGTGAACACCACATCCTCGACGCTGGCCCCGCCGACGACGCAGGGGGCCAGCACGCCATGGAGCCCCCGCACCAGGGTGGCCGTGTAAATGACTTCGCGCTCCAGGCGGCCTTGCACGCACCAGAAGGACGCGAGGCCGGCTGCGCGGCGCAGGTATTCGATGGCGTAGCGCTGGCAATAGTCTTGTCCCTTGCCTGGGGTGGTGAGCACCTGCCTGATTTCTGGCTCGGACACGACGGCCTGAAGGAAGTCGCGCAGGTCGCTGTCGCGAACGGTCATGACGGTGTCGCGCACGATGACCAGCGGATCGACAGGCTTGACGGGAATCGGGGTGACTTCGGCCCGAACAAGGGGTGTGGCTTCTTGCGCGCTGGTTTTATTGCGCACCTTGGCGCTGGCCGGCTCATCGTGGCGCTCGTCGGGTTGGCGCAGCGTCACGCCATACTGTTGCAGTAGGGCCTGAAGGCGGGGGGAGAGTTTTTTCATATGGGTTCCTGTTCGACTGGGTTGAGGAAGACGCACGGATGCAACGGGTTTCGTTTTTTTTGGGCAAAGCGATCCCCTGCCCGGCCGCTGGGAGCTTTTGCCGGGTGTGAGTCGCTTTGAAGACAGGGGGGCTAGTTCAGAGGCTGCACTGCGGGGAAGGACATCCACCGGGCAAACGGAACCGGCCTGGGGCGGGGCGGTGGTTGGGCATCGGTGTTGTCATCCGCACGGGATGCGCGCCGCACCGCATGGATGCCACGGCGCTTGGGTTGCACTTGTGGCGCGGTTTCGCAAGCCGGCACGTAGAGGGTGTTTGCGCCGTGCTGCCGACCTGGATCGGCCTGCGCATTGAGCGCGCCTTGCGAGAACTGGCTGGCCAGCAGGCGTTCCATGGCCGAGCCATCATTGCGGGTGAGATTGGGCACATAGCGGCTGTAGACCCGAAACAGCATTTCGGTACTGGTATGCCCCAACTGGCGGGCAATCCATTCCGGCGCTTCACCTGATGCGAGCCAGAGGGTCGCAGCAGTGTGGCGCATCTGGTAAGGGCGACGTGCTTTCAAACCCAGATGGCGCAGCAGCGGGTACCAGACCCGGTCCGAGAAGTTCTTGTTGTCCAGGGGCTCACCCACCAGGTTGCAGAACACGTACTCGGACACTTTGCCGGTGGCCTGGTACTGGAGCTGCAGTGCCTCGAACACGGGCTGGCTCATCTGGATGTCGCGCTGGCTGCCATCGGTCTTGGTGTATTCGTCTTCACCGAGGACAAACGTTTCCCGCACCCGGATGATGCGCAGGTCGAAGTCGACGTATTTCCACTTGAGACCATGGACTTCACCAGTGCGCATGCCGGTGAGGAACCGCGTGGTGAAGTAGTTCTTGTAGTCGACACGTACGGTCGCCAGGATGCGCTGGACATCAGCAAAGGAAAAAGGTTCGACATCGGTCTTGCGCTGGCGCAGCTTTTTGATGTTGAGCAGCGGTGACGTAAACTCGAATCGGTCGGCGGCTTCGTTGATGATCTGACGCAGCAGACCCATGATTTCATTGATCCGCTTGGGTGATAAGCCTTCCTTGTCTCCGCGACCTTTAACTTTGGCGAGTTGTGCGCGGAATTCAAGAACTTCAGACTTGGTGATGCTGCCGACCACCTTCTCCCCGAAGTAAGGGATCAGACGACCGTTCAGGGTCGAGAGCAGCGACTTGATGTGGCTGCGCCGCCATTCGATGGAGCGTTCATCGAACCACTTCGTGGCGAAGTTTTTGAAGAGGGGGCCCGTCGAGGCCAAGGTCTCTGGCTTGGGCACGACGTACGGCGCAATGGCTTGAGCGGTTTCTGCCTGGGGAACACCCGGGCTCCCTTGTCTCGCCAAGCGTTTGAGGGCCTTGCTGCCAGGGAAGTAGTTGGCGTAGACGAAGGTGCCATCGGCAATCTCGGCTTCGATCTTGTCGAGGATCTTTTGCAGTTTCTTGCGGTTCGGCTGCGTGTCAGGAAGTGCAGAGTACTCACGAAACCGACCGACTCCAAAGCGGAAGTCCATGAAGAGACTTCCAGTGGTATCCGATAAACGAATGCTACCCATGAAGCACTCTCCCGTTGGCCATTGGGATTCCAGACATACTGATGGTCTGCACTGAAGATGCTTTCGTCATATCCCGCTGAATCGCATCCCAGCGATACAGTATCTTGCGGCCGCCAAATGGCCGGAAGTAATGCACTCCCTCAAGCAGAACACTATCTTTCAAGCGCTCGCGGATGGTTCTCACGTCGTACTTGATACGAGACGATAGTTCATCAGTCGTCAACAGTTCATTTTCCATCTTCGTTACTCCTTGTGTGTCTGCTTTATTGCTAGACGTATTTATTTTATGTCACACAAGGTACTTGTCAAGTTGTCTAGCAATAAATTTTTGTGGCGGTGTAAAATCACAATTCTTGTGAGAACAACATGAGCCGCAATCAATTGAACATCCGCGTGAGCGACGAACTTGAATCGCTCATCGACAAGAAACGCATTGATCTTGCATCGACGATGAAGATCATCCCAACACGCTCCGACATCGTGCGATATGCCCTCGAGAGTTACCTCGGCATCACTATGAATGAGACGGATCAAGACCGACGTACCACTGACAAATTAAAAAAGGGAACATCTGCCCGAGGCTACAAGTAGTCCTGTCATATTTCCCTTGTAGGGGTTGACACGGTCGCTGTCGATCCATTGACATGACAGTTGTTTACGATCGTTGAGAGTTTCAGGGTTCGCGTTACCGGAAAACTAGAATTCACGTATCTGATCCTCCATCCGCGACACTAGAACGGACAAGCCTGAACAATTAGTTTGCGAAATCAAATTTAGAGATTGATCATCCAGCGCCTGTCATGGCCACGCTACTCCGTTGAACGACATACGTTGGCTATCAGCCACGGTCACGACCAGGCGGTATGGAGCAACCCAAATTCGCGCCAACAACATGCCAGATACCCGACCGTTATGGGAGACAGCTTGGTGCCCTTATGCACAGTGCCCAGTTATGAACAGTTTATGTCGGTCGGGTTGGCGGTGTCATGAGTAAAGGGCAAAGACACTAGGTCGTTGACCTTTACATAATTACAGGCCCTTCAAGAACTCCAACAACGATTGGGTGGCCTTGAAACGCTGTGCGGGGATTTCTGGATCCTGTAGTCGAGCCAGTGCCTTTTCCTTCATGGCCAAATCGGCTTCGACGTATTGATGGGTGGTCGTCGGGCTTTCATGACCAAGCCACAACGCGATGACACTGATTTCCACACCTGACTGCAGCAAATGCATGGCCGTGGTGTATCTGATGGTGTGAGGTGAAATCGCACGATGCTCCAGACCCGGCATTGTTTTGATAGCAGCCTGCACGGCCAATGCCATCCGCTGGGTTACATTGGAACGCGTCATCGCCTCTGCGCTGCGGTTGGGCAACAAAGCCGATGAAGGCTTCAAATCAGGATTGCGTTTTAACCACTGGCGAATCGACTTGGCCGTGGATTTCCAGAGAGGGACCGAGCGATCCTTGCGACCTTTGCCATGCAAGTGCACACAAGCTGAGGCATCCAGCACGACATCAGACACTTTGACGCCAATCACCTCCGAAACTCTGGCGCCGGTGTTGTACATCAATGCCATCAGCAAGCAATCCCGTTGGCTGGTCCAACTCGTGCCTGGGCAGCCGATCACGGCAAGCATCTCCTCACGTGAGAGAAATCCGAGCATCGGCCGCTCAAATCGCTTCATCGGTACGCCCAAAGCCTGCTCAACGACGTGCAGCCCTGCGACATCCCTGCGCCCAGCGAACTTCAGAAATGATCGCAGTGCAGCCAATCTTGCATTGCGACTGCGCACGGCATTGTGGCGGTCAACTTCAAGGTGATCAAGAAAGGCCAGAATGAGTGTGGGTGTGATGTCGGCGAGCAAAAACGCCGTCGGTAGCTTTTGCAGTCGCTTTTGCGCGAAGTCCAAAAACAAAACAAAGGCATCGCGATAGGCTGCCACGGTACGCGAACTCAAGGCGCGCTGCTTCGTCAAATGTTCGGTAAAAAATGATTGCACCAGTGACGGGAAACTGGATGAAATGATGGTCGAGTTATTCATGATCAAACTCCCCGGCACATGCAAAGCATTCAAATCTGGCACCGGCCAAAGCCATCAATTCAGGCACACCGGTGAGATACCAGTAAGTGTGTGAAATCCTGGTGTGCCCCATGTAGGTCGACAAAGCCAACATCCGTTGGTTTAGGTCCACGTTTTGCTCGTGCCACAACGTCAATCGTTTTACCGCAAAACTGTGGCGCAAATCATGGATGCGTGGCTGCCCATGACCGCCGCGATCAATCCAGCCAAGCTGTGTACGCAACTGCGTGAAGATGCGGTGAACTTGCCTGTCACCCAGCGGCTTGCCACGATGTACCCCACGCGAGCCCACAAAAAATAGTGACTGCGGCGCATTTGGCACCAGTTGCACACGTGTTGCGCGGTATGCGGCCAGAGGTGCGATCACACTTGGATGCACTGGCACCAGTCGGGACTTGCCAAACTTGGCACCGCGCACCGTCAGTACGCCTGCCACCAAATCCACATCCATGTCAGCCAGCCCAAGGGCTTCACCAATGCGCAAACCAGTGGCGGAAATCAGGCCAAATAGCGTCGCATAAGTGGCTGCCCGCAGACCATCGGCGGGACCAAGTTTGCCCGCTTCCTGCATGAGCGCCAACACCTCATCCGCACGGAAGATGTGCGGTGTCTTTCTGCCTGGAAGTGATCCGAAGATTGAGTCGTCTGGAACCTCAGTGGCCGCTTCAAACTGCTGTAACCACCGTAAGAATGGTCGCAAGTTCACCAACCGTCTGGCCGACGTTTCGATGCTGACATTTCCTCCATGCGCCTCGCGTGCCCACTGCGAAGTCAATTCAACGGTGACCGCTCCAAGGTGCTTTGAATCCTCAACAAAGCTGGCAAAGTTCAGCAATTCCCGACCACATGAAACGAGGCGATAACCCAGATTGCGCTGCTCCCGCAGAAATTCTTGCACCCTCGTGCGAAGACCAACGGCGGCGTTCATACGACACTCCCAGGCCAGGGCAATGCGACTTCGATCAAACTGTGTTGATCAAGTTTGGCGTAAATCACCGAGGTGTTCAAGGAACGGTGCCGGAGCATGTCGGCTACATCTTTGATGGAGCCACCGCCATTGACAATCCGACACGCCAAGGTGTGGCGCAAGGAATGGCTGCGACCGTGCGCAATACCGGCGCAACGCAACGCCCGACCGATGAAAGCGCGTACGGCGTCAACCCCGACAGGTTGATCATGAGGCGCTTTTAGACGAACAAAAATGTTCTTGAGGGCGGTGGTTGGCCGCTCGTGGCGAAGGTACTCGGCCAGAGCCTCCCCCGTGGCCGTTGGTAACGGCAAGGTATCTTGGCGCATCGACTTCGTCTGCTTGAGTTTTACGGTGCCATTGCGCCAATTGATGTCACTGAGTTCGAGCTTGGCTATCTCTCCGCTACGCAGCCCAAGATCCACTGCCAACCGTACCATGCTCAGTAGACGCCACCGTGATGACACGGTTTGTTCACAGTGCGTCATCAGTCGCTGAACCTCCCCAGCCGTGAGGGCGCGGGGCAGTGACGCAAGCGTCCATTGGGCAGGTGTTGAAATTGCGCCCAGTAGCCCGCGCACCTCATCGCCGCAAGTGAGCCGATAGCGGAAATAGGCCCGAAAGGACGCTGCCAAAGATTGGGCATGGGATGTCGAGTTGACCCGCTCCAGCTCTTTGGTGATGAAGGCACGCAGGTCCTCAACCAGCATGTCTTTGCCAGTGAAGGCCCTGTCGGCAAACTTCCAGCGCAGAAATTGCCCCACCCTGTACAGCCGGTCTTTGCGTGTTCCAACGGCAAGACCTCGTGCATCGCGCATGTGTGCGTCGTACCGGTTCAGTTCCTCGGCGATTGGTCCGGTGGGTGGCAGCAATTCAGCGATGACTCGCTCCTCGCGAAGAACCTCCAGCAGTAGCCCGAGCCCAGCTCGCAACTGATCGTGGCTTCTCAACGCCATGGCATGGCAATCACAGCTCGGCAGGTGGAAATTGAGAAACTGACTAACGCAATCCTCGTCAAGTTGACTGGCCGTCAGGGTACAGCGGGCCATCCAGTGGGCGAAATGCGCCAGTGCATCAATGTGACTACGCGATGTTTGCCGGGAGTAACTTCCTCGCTCAAGATTTGCCGCGTAGGCATCAACATGCGCGGCAAGCGGGCCGTCAAGTAGCCAGGTCTTGGCCAAAGGATGTAACGAGTTAATCGAGTTCATGGTGGTCTCCAGTTGTGAAGCCACCACTCATGCGCCCATCCGGAAATTATGTAAAGCTCATCAAACCGTTAAATTCCACTCTTCACAGTGAAGGCAACCACCAATGAACCTAAACTGTTCATAACTGGGTACTGTGCATAAGGGCACTTGGACTAAACCGCTGACGCGGTAGTTGGTGTGCACGCACCGTCAGACTTCCCAGTCACTTCCCCTCAGACTCCATTTGCAGGACGATGAAGTTGCTGTTCTCAGCACTTCATCCCGTTCAACTGCAAAGGAGTATTGCCATGACACCGCTACGCCAGCGGATGCTCGAAGACATGAGCATTCGCAACCTCACGGACAACACGAAACTGTCTTACCTCCAGCAGGTCGGTCTATACGCCAAACACTTTCACCGTTCGCCCGATTTGTTGGGGCCGCAGGAGGTTCGTGAGTACCAGGTTTACCTGACGATGACCCGCAAGCTTTCGACTTCGAGCATCAGCACAGCGACCTCAGCACTTCGTTTTCTGTACCGAGTGACGCTCAAGCAGCAATGGTCGCCAGATGACATCCCGATGCCAAAGAAGCCATTCAAGCTGCCCGTGGTCTTGAGCCCAGAGGAGGTGATGCACTTTTTGGACTGCATCAAGAACCTCAAACATCGCACGCTGCTGATGACGGCCTACGCCGCTGGCTTGCGTGTGTCTGAGGCCACGCACCTCAAAGTGACTGACATCGATAGCCAGCGCATGGTCATTCGGGTCGACCAAGGTAAGGGTAATAAAGACCGTTACGTCATGCTCTCACCCCGACTGCTTGAGGAACTTCGCACCTACTGGAAGTCAGCGCGTCCTCAAACATGGCTATTTCCAGGCTACATCGCAGGTCGCCCCATCACCAAGGATGCCGTCGAGCAGGCTTGTCAGAAAGCTCATCGGGCCAGTGGCATTACCAAGCCCATCACACCGCACTCGTTGCGTCATGCCTTCGCCACGCATTTGCTGGAGTCTGGCACCGATGTGCGCCGCATCCAATTGCTCATGGGACACCGCAGTCTGGCCACCACATCGCGCTATCTCAAGATCGCCACCAGCACCCTGTGTGCGACTGTCAGTCCGTTTGATTTATTGCCAAAGATTGACACGCCACAACCGGTGGCCATATGCATAGCGGCGACTATGCGTAGAACGTGAATATGTATAGGCAGGTAAATTGTCGCCGTCAAGCCCCCTGCAGCGGACGGCAGCAAGGGACGATGACAGCTTTACATAGTCACAGCCCCTCCAGGAACCTCATCAGTGAGTCCGAAGCGCGGAAGCGCTTGAGTTTCGTATCCGGTTCCTCGATGTTTCCGAGGGCCTTTTCCTTCATGGTCAGGTCAGCCTCTACGTATTGGTGCGTTGTGTTCACATTCTCATGGCCGAGCCACAGGGCGATGACGTTGAAGGGCACACCTGACTGCAGCAGGTGCATGGCCGTCGAGTGACGCACCGTGTGTGGCGAAATACGCTTGCCAGCTAGACTCGACTGCTTGGCGGTTGCGAATTCAACGGCCAGTGCCAGACGCTGTGCCGCGTTACATCGCGTCATCGCGTGCCCGTCGCGGTTGGGCAGCAGTGGCGTCAGGCCGCGCAACTGCGGGTTCAAACGCAACCATGCACGAACTTCCAAGACGGTCGATTTCCACAACGGAACGGAGCGTTGTTTGCGGCCCTTGCCCTGAAGATGAACACAGGCTGCGCCATCAAGCACGACGTCTGCGACACGCACCCCGACGATCTCGGATACGCGGCCCCCGGTGTTATAGAGCATCACCAGCAACAAATGGTCGCGCTGCGAGGTCCAACTTTCACCGGGCTGCCCAATTACCGCCAGCATCTCCGGCCGCGTCAGATAGCCCAGCATCGGTCGCTCGAAGCGCTTCATCGGCACGGCCATCGCCCGTTCGACCATGTGCAGTGCCGTTACGTCCCGCCGACCGGCGAACCTCAAGAGTGCGCGCAGTGCTGTCAGGCGCAGATTGCGGCTTCGTATCGAGTTGTTTCGTTCCTGCTCAAGATGGGCGAGGAAGGCCAGGATCAGTTCCGGTGTGATGTCGGCCAGCTGCATCGCCGTCGGCACCTTGACGAGCCGTTTACTGGCAAAGTCAAGGAACAGCGTGATCGCATCGCGATAGCACGCCACAGTGCGCGGACTGACGGCGCGCTGCGCCACCAAGTAGTCGGTAAAAAACTGCTGCACGATGGCTGGGAATGACGGTGGTTGAGAGGTGCGTTCAGACATCGCAGACCTCCGGCATATAGTCCTCGAAGCGCTGTGCAGCGATCGCCATGAGCTCCGGCACCGCCTGCAGGTACCAATAGGTGTTGCTCACTTTCGCGTGGCCAACGTAGGTCGACAATGCCAACATTGCTTGATCTACGTCGACTCCTTGCTGCTGCCATAGCAGGATGCGACGTACGACGAATGTGTGGCGCAGATCGTGAATACGGGGTGCGTGGTGAGTGCCGCGGTTGACCCAGGCCAGTTCCTTTCTCAGCCCCTCGAAGACCCGCTCGACATGACGTTGATCAAGCGGCTCGCCGTGGCGCCGCAATCGAGTATCGGGAAAGAACGGCGCCTCCTCATCCTGCGTGGCGCCAGTCAGATCGCGTATCCAGCGATATTTGCCAAGCGCTGACACTGCACTCAAATGGATCGGCACATTGCGCGACTTGGCAAACTTCGTCCGACGGATCGTCAGCAGGCCGCGCTGTAGATCCACATCGCTGTTGTGCAATCCGATTGCTTCAGAAACGCGCATGCCTGTACAGGCGATCAGACCGAACAACATCTCGAAGACCCTGCCGTTCAGGCCGGACTCAGGTCCGAGCCGACGTGCGGCGGCCAATAAGTCGATGATTTCAGGTTCAGTGTAGATGTGTGGTGCAGGCCGCTCGGACGGCCGACCGAAGATAGTGTAGTCAGGCACCTCGGTACGCGGCTCAAACTGTTGCATCCAACGGGTGAATGGGCGCAGGCTTTTGAGGCGGCGCGCCCAAGTTCGCGAATCGACACGACTGAGATTCGTTTGCCGGGCCCACTCGGCCATGACATCCAGAGTCAACGATTCGTAATCGGCGATGTTGCGCACATAACAGGCCAAGCCGCGCAGGCAATAGGCCTGACAGCGCAACTCAAAGCCCAAGCGCCGACGCTCCTCCAAATACTGCTCGACGCGTCCCCCGAGATCGGTGCTCATGCTGCGCTCCCAGGCCAGGGCAACGCCACTTTGACGAGACTGCGACTGTCAAGCTTGGCGTAGATGAGCGTGGTGTCGAGCGAGCGGTGACGCAGCACGTCGGCCACTTCCTTCAGTGACGAGCCACCAGCCAACAGACGGCTGGCCATGGTGTGGCGCAGCAAATGCGAACCGGTATATTTCAGTCCGGCTCGGGCGTAGGCTTGACGAATGGAGTGGCGAACCACCTTCGGTCCAATTGGCTGTTCACGCGGTGCAACGTGACGCACGAACAACATTCGATGCTTGGTCTTCGGGCGTTCATGGCTCAGATACTCGACGATGGCTTGGCCTGTAGAAACGGGCAACGGCATCACATCATCGCGCCGCCCTTTGGTGCCACGCAGCGCAATCGTTCCGGCGCGCCAGTCAATGTCGTCCAGACTTAGACGAGCAACTTCGGCGCTGCGCAGTCCGAGGTCCAGCGCACAGCGCACCATGGCGTCAGCCCGCCGCATCAACGGACCGGCCTGCCCCAACGAGGCAACGAGTTGCTCGACTTCCTCGGGCTTGAGCGCCTTTGGTAGCGATGCAAGTTGCCAGTTGGCCGGGTAGACCAATACTCCTATAAGCGAATGAACCTGATCGCCCAACGTTGTGCGCCAGCGGAAATAGCTGTGCAGACTGGAAACAACATATCTGATACTGGTTGGTTTATTGTGAAGTGTGGCTTGCTGAATGAGGAAGTTTCGAACATGCTCAGCCCGTATTTCTGGGAAGTTGATGCGGCCATTGCCAAAGCACGAGAAAAGCAGGCGCCCGACGACTGCCAACCCTACCTTACGGGTACTGGACACCAGATTACGCGCCTCGATCATATGCTTGTCATAGCGTCGGAGTTCCTCACCGATTGGAGTCAATTCGGTGGTCCTGAGTGGAATGGCGCCGGTGGCGCGAAGCGCAGCCAACAGGTGCCCGAGCGCCGCCCCGAGGCTGCTTCGGTCGTGGAGTACCGATCTACATGAGCAACGCGGCAAATGGACGTCAAGAAACTCTGCGATCAGCGCCTCGCCGACCTCGTCGGCCTTCCTTTGCGTGAATCCCATCCACCGTGACAGATGCGTGACGCCGCTCTTGCAGCGTTTGATGTAGCCAGCGGCATAACCGTGGTCAAACAGGTATTGCTCGTAACATTGATTGTTCGATACCAGCGGACCGGCGTCCAAGTCGCTTTCGCGGGGGACGGGGCAAGAAAGAAGTTTGGTCATGATTGTGGTCTCCAGAAGTAGGAATACCACTGCACCAGAACGAAAGGACTATGTCTAGTGCATCAAGGCAATGCGTCGATCGCCCCACGAAGAAATTTACCCTAGCCAGGGAGACCGAGATGAACTACGCATAGTTGACGTCTATGCATAGTCGCCGGAATACGCAGCCAGTACGACAACTCATTTCTGAGGTCTGACCTTGCGCCCTGCCGGGCTGGAGATGGCGGACATCTTTCGCCATTGCGGCCCTGCCTATCGTATGCAACACGCGGCCACGCTCAGCCGGGGACAACGCCGTGTCATGAGCGCCATTGAGCAATGCAGAACGGCGGCATTGGGTGGTCATGTTGAAGAATGCGATGCCTGCGGCCACCAGCGCATTGCGTACAACAGCTGCAGAAATCGTCACTGTCCCAAGTGCCAGTCGTTGGCGCGTGCCCAGTGGTTGTCTGACCGACAAGTCGAACTGCTGCCGGTGGCGTATTTCCATGTGGTGTTTACCGTGCCACAGGAAGTCGCCGCGATCGCGTATCAGAACAAGGAGGTGGTCTACAACATTCTGTTTCAGGCTACTGCCCAAACATTGCGAACCATTGGTGCTGACTCCAAACACCTGGGTGCCGAGATTGGCTTCATCGCCATTTTGCACACCTGGGGTCAGAACTTGCTGCACCATCCGCACTTGCACTGCGTGGTACCCGGCGGGGGTATCTCTGCGGATGGTCAGCGCTGGGTTGCCTGTCGCGCCGGCTTCTTCCTGCCGGTTCGGGTGCTGTCGCGGCTGTTTCGTCGCCTGTTTCTTGAATACTTGCAGCAGGCATTCGATGGGGGTGAGTTGGATTTCTTCAACAGCCTTGAGGGTCTGCTGGATCGTTTGGCTTTTGCCAAATACCTTGCTCCTGCCACTCAAGCCGAATGGGTGGTTTACGCCAAACCGCCTTTTGGTGGCCCCAAGCAGGTGTTGGAATATTTGGGGCGCTATACCCATCGGGTGGCAATTTCCAACAACCGTTTGCTTGATTTCAGTGACGGCGCAGTCACATTTGCCTGGAAGAGGACTATCGCCATGAGTCAAAGAACAAGACCATGCGCCTGGAGGCCCAAGAGTTCATTCGCCGATTCCTGTTGCACGTTCTGCCATCTGGGTTTCAGCGCATCCGAAGTTATGGATTTCTGGCCAACCGTTATCGCCAGGTCAAGATTGACTTGTGTCGCAAGTTGCTGGGGGCATCAGCGCCCGTGGCGGCAGGAGATGCGCCAGATCAAACGCTCGATTACCGTGACCGGTATCAGCGTCTGACTGGGTTTTCGCTGCGTGACTGCCCGCATTGCAGCAAGGGGCAGATGGTGCGCATCGAGTCTTTCACTGCAGGTGTTTTGCCTCGTGGTCCACCGGCCAAAACCTCATGAATGACTACCCGATACTGAACACTGACGCCTCTCAATTCCCAAGCTGGAGAGCGGTGTGGATGACTTCGTATGTTCATGGTCAACACCACTGGGGTCGCATCGGCACGCTTGGCTGGCAATGGTTGAAGCCCCATTCGCAACAACAGCTCCGATGTCAAACCGCACATCCGCCCATAACGAAGCCTGAAGCCTTATCGGGATTTAACGTTTGTGTCGCTGCCCAGAACAGGCAACCGTGGATTCAATACCCATAGCACCCCAGCAGCTCACTGGCGGTTTAGTCCAACGGGATCTTTAGCCTACCGACTGCGGAAAAACCGCATCCGCGTTGATTAGCAACTGCGCGCCGCAGCCGCCAGGCTAAAGACTCTCTGCATTATGCAGAGATGTGCATAAGGTTCCAAAGCCGAATTTCAGTTCGCCGAAATGCCTGCCGGATACCGGCCATTGAGGCCACCATGGAATGCTCATCGGATTGACCGCGGACTTCCAGTAAGAGGCCCTTCTGTTCCCCTCGACAGATCCACATTGCTGACATTGGCAACGGAGAAGTCCGAGACAAGTGAGCGTTTGCGGTTATTCGTCAACGGCTGCTTTCTGGCAGCCAAATTGCCTAAGTTGGTTTCCAGTCAGCCGCGCTCGTGAAGGGCAACTTGGTGCCAAAAAAATCATAGCTCGCTGAAGTAAGCTCACCTTGAAACCGCCAGACTGGGGTCATTCCGCGACGTTGCCAGGGTCGGGGTTGCGTCGAGTACCAGCAGCTGAGCAATAAGCAGCGTGCCGCCGCTCAGGTTCAATCGTTTGAGTCTGGCGTTCGATTAGCGCAAAAGTACCTACTCCCGATGGGACTGCAGCAGGGGATCGCCGATGAGTGCCGTGATCACAGCGCTGACGTTGTCCCAAGGATCGCGGCCGGGTTGGGTGAGCGGATCGGGCAGCAGCTGACCTTCGCCGGTATGCAAGTGGTTGGGGTAGGTGGAGAGTTGCGGATGCAGGGGTGCTGTGTCGATGCGCAATTCTGTGTCACCCCAACGCCAGGCGATGGCATATTCCTCGGCGCTGGCGATCCGCAGTTCGATGACGACGCCGTTGTCCAGGCGCACCAGCAGCGCATCCTGGCAAAGCTCGGCGGGTTCCGTTATGGCTTCGGCGAATTGAGAGTCGATGGCTTCCTTGAGGGCGTTGTGCAGCATCATTGGCCTCCCAGTTCCCCCATGACCGCCTGCAACTGCTTACGCACCGCTTGCTGCGTCTTGGAGAGAATACGGGCGCCGAGGTAGTGATCGTAGCCAGGGTGCTCGGCGACGGCGCCGCTGCTGACAAGCGCCAGCAAAGCCTCCTCGCTGTCGGCATCATGTTGTTGCAGCAAGCGCTTGCGGCCCTCGCGCAATTCGAATGCGATGCGGCTCAGCTGCTCCAGCTCCTGTGCCGCCTCAAACGGTAGTTTTTCAAAAAAGTTGCTCACGAAATTCCTCTTACATTTTTTGATCTTTGAGAACCCCGCCGTCGAGGACGACCATGTCGGGGGTGATCTGCTGGAACCGATAAACCTTGCCGCCTTCCTTGGCGGCGAATTTGCCGGCGTCGGCCTCGCTGGCAAATGATGCCAGCGTTGGCCCCATGGAGCCCAGGCGTTTGGAGCCGGCCACGTAGAAGGCGGTCTTGGCATCAATCCAGTGGCCCACCGGATTGTTCCAGTCGGCTTGCGCCATGTCCTGCACGAAGACGGCGCGCACGCGTTGTTGCTGCTCGGGCTTCAGGTAGATCGAGAACATCTCGACCGTGTCACAAAAAAAGTCAGGCTCGCCATGATCGTATTGCATCTGCGCCTTCGGCCCGGGATAGTCCATCAGCGTCATGCCGTCCAGGCTGCAGCTGGTGTCGCGACTGATCTCGATCGGTTGGAGAGAAGCCGGTTCGTTCTTGCTGCAGCCGCCCAGGACAGCAGCGCCGGTCAATGCCAGGGCGAAGGTGAATGCGATAGCGGTGGCACGCAGCTTGGGGGTGTGAGATGTTTTCATTGGCGAAATTTCCAGTTGGCGACGGCCAGGGGCAGGGTGATCCAGGCGAGCATGACCGCGCCGAGCAGCCCCGGGTTGGCGAGCCGCTCGGGGAAGACCGTGGTCAAGCCGTAAAGGGTTCGAACCTCTTCAAGCCCGAAGATATTGAGGATGCGAAAGACGTCAGCCGGGTTGAGGAGCAGCAGATAGGGGAAGGCATCGGTGGCGACCGCACCGCCGCTGACGACCAGCGCGCCCAGCAGGATCAGGTCGTAGACCAGGACGAAGAAAAACCACAGGGCAATGGCGCCGCCGCTGGCCCGGGTGCGGTCCGCCGCGAAGACCGAAACCATGACCGCCAGGCTGAGGAAGGCCATGCCCAGCAGCACTGAACTCAGCATGAAGCCGGCATAGTGATACCAGGCAGAAGGCGGCAGCTTGAAGCCGAGCAGCAGACCGACCAGACCGAAGCCCATCACGGTGGAACAGGCCAGGGCCGCGGACAGACCGAGGAACTTGCCCAGCAGCAGTTCGAGGCGCGTGATCGGCATCGACAGCAGCAGGTCCAGAGAGCCGCGCTCGCGCTCGCCAACGATGGCGTCAAAGCCAAGAATCAAGGCGATCAGCGGGATCAGGTAGATGACCAGGCTGACCAGGCTGGCAATGGTGACTTCGATGCTGCTGAAGCCGACGGCCCCTTGCTGCGCCGAGCCAAAATAGGCGATGACCAGAGCGAAGGCGGTAAAGACGGTGGTCACCGCGAGCACCCAGCGGTTACGGATGCGCTCGCGGAATTCTTTGGCGGCGATGATGCCGATCTGTTTGGGTTCGATTGCAAAAGTCATGATGTTCTCATCCCGAATAGCCTAGAAACACGTCCTCAAGAGACGGCTCGTGGATGTGTAAATCGCTTATCCGGCCATCGAGCGCTGCCAGGGCCTGGAGAACCGGCATTTTGGCTTCGCGCTGGCAATGGACCGTGACCCGCTCGCCGTCTTCGCTGAGCTGGGCACCCTCCAGCGTGTCGACGATCCGCCGCAATTCGATTTCCGCGCCCGGCGCGAGCCGCAGTTCGAACCGCAGGGGCAGCGCCATCTTCTCCCGTAACGACTGGACGGTGCCAATGGCTTGAATCTTGCCGGTCTTCATGATGGCGAGACGGTCGACCCGTTCCTGGATTTCCGACAGAATGTGGGAGGTCAGGATGATGGTCGCCCCCGCGCTCCTCATCTCCTTCAGGATGCGATAGAACTCGCGAATGCCCTCGGGATCGAGGCCCGTGGTCGGCTCGTCGAGGAACAATAGTTTGGGCTTGCCGAGCAGGGCCTGCGCGAAGCCCAGGCGCTGGCGCATGCCCTTCGAGTAGCCCTTGACGCGCCGCTTGGCCGCAGCGGTAAGCCCGACCCGCTCCAGCAGCGGAGCACATTCGCCCAGGTCAACCCCTTTCAGGCGGGCGAAGAAGGCGAGGGTCTCCAGGCCGCTGAGATTGTCGTAGAAGACGACGTTCTCGGGCAGGTAGCCGAGGTGGCGGCGCACGCGGCGGAATTCCTCGCCGCGAACCGGCGCGCCGTCAATCCGGATCTCGCCCGAGGTGGCCGGGATCAAGCCCAGCATCATCTTGAACAAGGTGCTTTTGCCGGCACCGTTGTGCCCGATCAGGCCAAACACTTCGCCGGCCTCGACCGCAAGGTCCACGCCGTCCACCGCCTGGATCAAGCCGTAGTGCTTGGTGATCTGGTGGACTTCAATTACTTTGTTTGCCAATCCATTGACTCCAGTTGCTGTGGGTGGGTTGCATGTGCGGCTTGCCGTCCACGATGCTGGGTGAGCGCAGCAGGGGAAACTGTTGCGCGATCAGCCGCAGGGTTTGAATGGCCGGGCTGTTGAGCAGGAGCTTGACCACCGGCAGGCGCCAAACCAGACGGTCCACCACGTCGTTGGCTTCGTAGGGCACGTCGCCGATGCCATTGCCATCGCGGTCCCAGCCGACGTAGTTGCTCCAGTAGTTGCCGGTCTTGACACCCCAGGGGACGTCCTTCGCTGCGACGTAACGCACCTGCTCCCGGTTGCGCAGAAAATCGTTGCCTTCGACCTCGTTGTGAATCGAGCCGGCCCACACATGCGCGCCGACATCGTTGTCAATGATCAGATTATTGCGGAGCGCATTGTATTCAGCGTCATAGATAAAAAAACCGCGGCGGTTGCCCGCTACCACGTTGCCCTCGATGACCGAATCCTGGATCGTGCGCAGCATGATGCCGACGTCTGAATTGCCCCAGGTGCGATTGTTGCGCACGATCAGGTTGCGCGTCATCATGAGCGCCAGACCGTTTCGGTTGTGATAAGACTCGTTGTCCTCCCAGGTGTTGAAGTGGGAGTTCATGTAGTGGGTTCCGTAGCGCACGTCGTGAATCTTGTTGCCACGAAAAATCGCGTGATAGGAAACATCGACGTAGATACCATCGCGCGCGAAGCTGATCTCGTTGCCGATGATCTGGGCACCGGTGGTGTTGTAAAGCTGAATGCCATTGCCTCGCTGGGCCGACGCGTAGTCACGCTTGCCGGTGATCCGGTTGCCGATGACCTGGACGTCCTTGGCCCCTTCGATCCAAAGCCCAAACAGACTGTAGGCGATGTCGCAATGCTTGATGGCTGCACGGTCCGAACCGGGCTGGATGTAGATGCCCGCATTTTGGTCGCCCAGGCGATCACCGCTGTCCGTGACGATCAGACCCTCGACGCTGACGTCCGGCGAAACGATGCGAATCGTGTCGCCCGCGAGGCCGCCGCTGATGGTTGGCCGGTTAATGCCGACAAGCTTCAGGGGCTTGTCGATGCGCAGGTTGTTCTGGTAGCGACCGCGCTCAATCGCCACCGTATCACCGGGTTTGGCGCGCGCCACTGCCGCCGAGATGGAGTCGCCCGGATGGACCCGGATCTCTGCGGCCGCTGCGACGCCCGCGACCAGCAGCGAAGCGACTAGCAGCGCCGTGGCGCGCACGGCCAGGGCCAGCCTTGCAGACCAGTGCTTCAGTGCAGACACTTCAGTCCCACCTGGCCATCCAGCGTGTGCGGCACCCCAGGACTCTGCGCCAAGCGCTGTGCCGCCGTCACTCAGGCTTCCACCAGCATGCGCGAACGCATCTCGAGGTGCAGTGCATGGCAGAAGTTGGTGCAGTAGCACCAATAGACACCGGGCTTGTCGGCCTTGAAGGTGACTGATTTGGTCTCCTGCGGGTTGACAATAAAGTTGATGTTGTAGTTCGGGATGGCAAAGCCATGGGTCAGATCCTCTACCTTGTCCAGGTTGGTGAGAATGATGGTGACCTCATCGCCTTTCTTGACCGTCCACTCGCGCAGTCCGAAGGTTGGCGCCTGGGATGTCAGGTAGACCGTCACCTTCTTGCCTTTGCGCTCGACACGACATTCCTTGGCATCCTTGACCGCGTTGGGGAACTCGTTGATGTCATAGACCTGCCGGGTCCTGATCAGCTCGCGTGGAATGATGATGGAGTCATGCGGCTCGGAGTACACCGAGTGGTCGGCCACGAGCTTCATCTTGTCGCCGCTGATGTCAATCAGTTGCGCGGTTTCCGGGTGCAGCGGTCCAACCGGCAGGAAGCGGTCCTTGGAGAACTTGTTGTCCGACAGGAAGAATTTGCCGTCGGCATTCTTGGTCTCGCCCATGGACGTAAAACCGTGGCCTGGCTGGTATTGGACGTCGATGCGGTCCACCACCGGCTTGGCCGCTTTATCACCCTTGAAGGATTTGATGGCGGCCTCGAGGTTCCACTTGACGATCTGGCTGTCCAGGAAGAGCGTCGTATAGGCGTTGCCCTTGTTGTCGAAACCGGTGTGCAGTGGGCCCAGGCCAATTTCGGGTTCGGCGACCACGGTGTCGCGGGGTTCCTTGAGTTCACCGTCGAACCATTTCAGTACCAAAGCATGCTCAATCAGGGTGGCCGTCGGCGAGAGCTTGCCGGAGCAGGCGTAGTACTTGCCGTCCGGGCTGGCGTTGACGCCGTGCGGGTTTTTTGGTGTCGGCACATAGCAGGTCAGCGCGGTCTTCGGGTCTGCGTTGGCGGATTTGGTGCCGTCCACCACCGGGACCTTGGATTTGCCGATGAAAAATGTTTTCCCGGCCTTGACGGCTGCCTCGATGCGGGCAATGTTGAAGAAGATGCAGGAGTCGCGCTCGATCGACATCATGTCCTCATAGTGGGCGCCATTCTCCATGTTGTATTGATTGGAGCAGGCCAGTTTGCCGTCGTAGGAGGTCGCCACCAAATCCATGTTGCCGTCTACCTTAACCTGCCAGCGTGGCTCCAGGGTTTCCGCATCGATACACGTGAACAGGCAGAAATACTTGCTCGGGTCGTTGAGGTCGCGGCCGTCATTGGGCTGGGGAATGTGGAACTCGTTGCCGCAAAAAACGCGGGTTGTGTAGTTGATCTTTTCGTCAACCGGATCGCGCTTGTCAGGGAAAATCCCGTGGAAACCCTGGACGTTGGGCAATTCGGTGATCTTGTCGCACTCCATGGTATCGAGCCGCACGCGCGCGATGCGACCGTGGATTTTGTCATTGACGAAAAGGTGTTTGCCGTTGTAGGTTCCGTCGGTGTAGGACGGATGCACGTGATGGGTATCACCCGTGAAGTATTTCAGGCTGCCGTCCGCGTTGGTGCCCATGATCTTCTTCGACTCGTTGGTGATACCCCAGCCGACGAGACAGTCAATGTTGAACACCGGAATGCGCTTGAACAAACGGCCGGAGGGCAGACCATAGATACGAACTTCGCCCGAGTGACCGCCGGAAGAAAACGAGTAATAGGTATCGAGTTGGCCGGGATGCACCTCGTAGGCTGAGTAATCGACCGCACCACTCTTGGCCGGTTCTGGTGTCGCCACAGCGGGACTGCCGGTTGCAGCCGGACCGGCCGTCTTGTTGCAGCCAACCAGGCCGGCCGACAAGCCAGCCCCGGCGAGGCCGGCAATTGCGGTTTTGTTGAGGAAATTGCGACGACCCAGATCCCTGGGGATCGCGATTTTATTATTGGGAGTGTTCATGGAGAATTTTCCTTTCTTGGGTTGTAAGACAGTTCAAATTTTTTGATATGAGTTCATACCAGTAGCAGCCCCACTGCTTTGAGGCCCAGAAACAACGCGGCACCAATGAGCAAGTTTTTGAAGCCCACGTAACTCAGCATGTCCATGACACTGGCATAGCGGTAGTGGCCCTGCCACCAGGGGCCGTCCTTCACATAGCGGCGCCCCGACAGTCGAATCAGAACCTCGTAAACGCTCCAGCCGATCCACCAGCCAATGATGGCGCTGGCCGACAGGCGCCCCGTTGCTGCCAGCACCCAAGCCACGGTGGCGGCCAGTGCCAGCGACAAGCCGGCGATCTGTAGCGCTCGTTGCGACGTCCATCCCTCGGCGCTCCAGGGCCACAGGTGGTCTACCAATTCAAGCCAGAGTGCCCGCCCAAACCGGGCCTGTGTTTTGTGGGGCCGCGGCACCGGGTCGGTCGGCATGCGCGGGTCGGGGCCTTGACTGACCTTGGCATCCATCGGAGTGGCGTGGATCGGAATGAAATAGCCGTCGCGCCCAATGGGCGTGATCTCCAGACCGTCCCGTTCGCGTCGCTTGCGCTCCTTGGCCAGTGGCGGGCAACCTTTCACATCGGTGTACAGGACCAGGCAATCCAGGCAGTGCAGACATTCGCGGTGGTCGATGCGGCCATCGGCGTCGATCGCCAGCGAGCCACAACCGACGGCGCAGGCTTTGCAGCTGTTGCAGTCCTGCTTGCGCGGCAGGCCGAACCAGCGGAAGGTGCTGGGCATGGCCAGTGCGGCGCCGAGTGGGCAGATGTATTTGCAGTAGGGACGCTCGATGAAGATCGACAGGCCCAGAATCGCAGCAACAAACAGGCCATAAGGCCAGGCACGGTTGCTGATGCCCACCAGGAAAGTGGTCTTGAAGGGCTCCACCTCGGACAGCATTTCGGCCAGACCCAAGGAAAACAAAGACACCGTCAGCAGGCCCAAGAACACCGCGTACTTCACCCACTTGAGCCGGTCATGCCAGACGCGTGGTAAATGACCCTGAAAGCGCTTCAAGCCGATCAGGCCGCCGAGCTTGTACAGGGCCTCGGACAGGGAGCCAAACGGACACATCCAGCCGCAGAACAGGCCACGCCCGTACAGAAACACGGTGAGGATGATAAAGATCCAGAACAGGAAAATGAAGGGGTCGGAGAGAAATAGAGACCAGGTCCAATGAAACAGCAGGGTGTGCAGCCAGGTCAGCACCTGGGTGATGGAAGGCTGCGCCATGACACCAAAGCCGACAAAACCGATGCTCAAGGCCCAGGCGCTGTATTTAAAGGCATTCACCGGCCACTTGTTTTTGTGGGTTGAAAGGCGCGTGAGCTTTTCACGAAAGGCATAGACCACGGTGACCATGATCAGCAAGGCGGCGAACAGGGCAATCCCCACGGCGCGCGATTTCCACACCTGCACCCAGGGCGCTGCGGTTTCTTCCATCACCGGTCGGCCGCCTTGCAACAGGTCGGCGGCCAGCCAGTATTTGGCATCGAAGGTAGCAAAGCTGCGCTTGCCGGTGGCGCGGTCCACGCGGTTGCCCATGAATGACAGCTTCCAGGGATAGGCCGCAGAGAAGGTCTTGGAGCGGATGATGAAGATGGCTGATTCAGTAAAGGCCGGTGCCCCGGCTGCGGCAAGGCCATAGAGGTTGAGGTAGTCGGTGTCGCGAAAGGTGAAGGAATCCGCTCCCTGCTTGACTTGTACGCGGTCGTATATGCCACCGCGCACAAAGCCCGAGCCCTTGAATGATTCGGTGCCCGCCGTGCGGATGATGAAGATGGCGTGCTCGCCTTCCTTGAACTGCAAGTGCAGGTTGTTCCAGACGTTCTCCCCAAGCAGGCTGGCGCCGATGTCAGGATGGTTGAGGTCGCCAAACCACAGCTCAATAAAGGGCTCGCTGCCGCGCTCCATGCCCACGTCTTGGGGCAACACCCGCAGACGCTGCACGCTGCCCTGCTTGACCAGTTGCGCCCAACTCAGGTGCTGGCCGCTCGCTACAAAGCGAGCCGGCTCGCGCACCGTCGGCGCGAGGATGCCGACCTGGCGCGCAACCGCCGTGCCCGCCGTCATCATGACCTGGTTTTGCGTGATCACGGTGACGGTGGCGCCCGAGATCGCATCCACCCCCAGCACGCCTTCATCAGGCCGGGACTGGCCGACCTCAATCTTGTCGGCGACCGACTTGCCAACGTATTGCTGGTTGAAGTTCAGCAGCGCCGATTCGGGGATGCCCAGCAGCAGGATGGGCTCGGAATGCTTGAGCACCTTCACGCCCACGAAGCGGCCCTTCAGGTCCATGCCGATCAGCGTGACGACCGGCTTGCCCGAGTAGGCCGGCATGTCGGTGATGTCGGTGGACAGCATCACATAGCCCAGCAGTTCCTTCTTGCCGTTGTTCTGCCCACCTTGGGACTGCGTCTCATCTTTCTTCGTGCTCTTCGTGTCCTTGTTGTCTTCCTTGTGCTCGCCATAGGCCTCGACATATGGCGGCTGGCCCATGCGTTCAGAAAAGCTGCTGGCACCAGGAAACACCTCTGAACAAGGCACGAGGGCGCATAAATTTTTGGCGCTGTTGAGTTCAGGCGGCAGCTCCGCGTTGTAGGAGCCGGTGGCCGCGCGCGCACCGCTTGCGCCCATGGCAAACACCATCAACAACGCGGCCAGGTAGAAATTCACCCTAGCCGCCAGACATTGGCTTTGCGAATACATAACTTAACGTTGTGTGGTGAGCGCTGTCTGTCTGCAATGCCCCATGCAAGCCGGTCTGGGTGGGGATCCAAGGTCGCGTTAGTTGGTTCAATAGGCATCAACATGGTGAGAAAGATTTAATGCATGTATAATACATCTTTAACGTGTGCGGACTTATTTTTGGGCATAAAAAATCCAAACATGCCGTCACAGGTCCACTCAACTGAGTTTCAGGAGATCAACAATGAACAAACCCACACTGCTGCTGGCGACGCTGAGCTTGGCCTTTTTGGCTGCTTGCGGACAAAAAGACGCCCCCACGCCTGCCACCACGCCGGCACCTGTCGCTGCGCCTGCACCCGCTCCGGTGGTAGAGAACACCGTGGGCAAGTCGGTCTTTGGCAGGGTCTGTGCTATGTGCCACGCCGTTGGTGCGGGTGGTGCGCCCAAGCCGGGCGACAAAGCCGACTGGGGTCCGCGTATCGCCCAAGGCAATGACATGCTTTACAAGCACGCGCTCGAGGGATTCACCGGCGCCAAGGGCCAAATGCCCGCGCGCGGTGCCAATGCGACGCTAACCGATGACGAGGTCAAGGCCGCCGTCAATTACATGGCGGATCAGGCGCGCTGACCCGTTTGAAGGAGTGATCATGACTTCTCCTACGTCTGATCGCATTCAACACGGGCGGCGTCGGCTTGCACTGGCCTTGCCACTGTTAGCGTGTGGCCTGGTGGTGCCGCCGGTGCAGGCCAAGGCTGATGTTCATCAGTCCTCGCAAATCCTGATGGGCACGCGGGTCGACCTGACGCTGCAGGGCAATGACAGCGTAGCCCTGGCCGCTGCGGCCGAGACGGCATTCGCCGAGATGACCCGATTGGCCGACATGATGAGCCGCTACCGTGTGACTAGCGCGCTTAGCGCCATCAATCTGATGGCGGGTCTGCAACCGGTGCCAGTACAGCCGGAGTTGCTGCGCGTGCTGTTGATGGCGCGTCAGGCGGGACAGGCCAGTGGCGGGGCTTTTGATGCCACGGTCGGATCTTTGCGGGACTGGGATTTCAGCCACGAGCATCCGTCCATCCCCTCAAAGCAGCAGATCGCTGCGCAATTGCGGCTGGTCGATCAAAAGACAGGCTTGCTAATCAATGAACGTGCGGGCACGGCCTATCTGACACAAAGAGGCATGCAGCTGGATCTGGGCGGCATTGCCAAACTACCCATTCTTCAAGCTGGCCTGCGGCGACTTCAGAGCCATGGTGTGGTCAACGCGATGATCAATGGCGGTGGTGACGTGCTGGTGACGGGCCAGTTGAATGGCCGCCCCTGGCGCGTCGGCTTGCGCGACCCGCGACAACCCAGTCAACTGTTGGGCGCGGTGGCTCTGAGCCAAGGTTTTGTGGCGGCCTCAGGCGATTACGAGCGCTTTTTCATGTACCAAGGGCAGCGCTTTCATCACATCTTGAATCCCAAAACTGGCTACCCAACCCATGGCCCACACGGTGTGACATTAATCAGTGAGCAATTGGAGCTCATCAACGGCGTCGGCGCAGCCCTGATGGTGGCGGGGGCCGAGGCTGGGCGGACCCGGATTGCCCGCACTCCTGGACTGGATGCATTGATCGTCGATGCCGACAGCAGCCTCTGGCTGTCGCCTGGCATGGCGCAACGCTTGAGACGCGGTTGAGGCCAAGTAGCCCGCTCAATACTGGTTGCGTGAGGGCGTTGCTGCATAAGTCGAAATTTGACTAGTATTCCGTTCCATCAATTAAATTACGAATTGAGTGATAATTGCCATACTTCTTCTTCACCTCTTGAAGGCGGTGATCATGGCAAGAAAATCCAAACGTGCGGCGCTGGTGCTGTCAGCCGAGCAGCGGACTGCACTCAAGGACTTGTCGGCTTCGCGCACGGCACCCACACGGAAGTCGAGCGAGCCAAGGTGTTGCTGGGCTACGCTGACGGCATTTCGATCACCGAGCTCCAACGACAGCTTGGATTCAGCCGACCGATGATCTATCGCTGCGTGGACAAGGCCTTGGCGGCAGGTGCGCAGATGGGGCTCAAGGACAAGTACCACCGGCCGCATGAGCCTGAAATCAGCGATGAGGCCAAGGCCTGGGTGGTCAGCATTGCCTGCACCCAACCCAAGAACCATGGGCTGGCGGCCGAACTGTTGTCGATCTCGGGACTGGCAAGGTTTGTCAGCGAACACGCCGGTGCAGCAGGCTTCATCCGTCTGGCCAATGCTGGCAAGAGCACGGTCTGGCGCATCCTCGACGACAACGACATCAATCCGCACAAGATCCGCTACTACCTCGAAAAGCGCGACCCGGACTTCGACCGCAAGATGCAGGAGGTGCTGATGGTCTATCGGGACGTGTCGATCTACGCGCAGGGCGCCGTTCATGACGCGCGGCCCAATCCCATCTACACCGTCAGCGTCGATGAGAAGCCTGGCGTGCAGGCCATCGGTCTGACTGCGCCCGATCTGCCGCCGGTGCCGGGCAAGGCGCCAGCCGTCGGGCGCGACTACGAATACGTTCGTCACGGCACGGTGTCGATCCTGGCCGGCATCGATCTGCACTCGGGGCACATCTTCGCCAACGTGGAGGACCGCCACCGCAGCGTCGAGTTCATCGGACTGCTCAAGCAGATTGACGCGCACTACCCCGAGGAGGCCATCATCCGCGTGGTGTTGGACAACCACTCGGCCCACATCTCCAAGGAGACCATGGCCTATCTAAGCGAGCGCCCCGGGCGCTTCGAGTATGTTCATACGCCCAAGCATGGCTCCTGGCTCAACTTAATCGAGTGTGCTTTCTCGAAGATGGCGCGCACCTTCCTGCGACACATCCGAGTCACATCGAAAGAGGACCTGAAGCAGCGCATTCTCAAAGGCATTGCAGAGATCAATGCCGCACCTGTGGTATTTCGTTGGAACAAGTTCGACCTTGGCGTCGCTTGATACGTATCTATTTTAGTGAAACGAACCATGCTTATCCGGTTAGTTCCCAACGACTTTTCTGCCCGACGGTTTTGGTCGGTGCCCAACGTTGTAGAGCTCGGCGTAAGTCATCGCAGGCGCAGCTGCTCCGATGCCCAGCAGGCTCTGGAATGCGTTGAATGGGAAGAACCGCCGGTTGAAGCGAAACGTGAACTCGTTGAGGTACGCCTGGAGATGCTGCGGCGAGACGCCATGGTGAACGCCATTGAGCCAAGTCTTCAGGTTGCCGAATACAAGGTGGACGAGCGGCAAGTGCTGCTCGGCAATGTCAGGATCGCCGCGTTGTGCGACCTGTGTGAGCCGATAGCCCTTTTGCGCGAGCCCGATGTAACCCGACCAGTCGTCGGTCGTGATGTGGGTGGCTGGCTGCACCGAGTCAATCACGAAGCTCTCAAGCGACTTCGCCGAACGATCAGCCGCGACGTGCAGGCGCAGACGCCCCGCGTAGAGGCCACCGCGACGCGGGACTGCCTTGCGCGAATCCCGTGCCCCCTCGTTCTCTTTGCGCTTGCGTTGCTCGACCGCAGCCACAACCAGTGTCTTGTGGTGCTGTCCACGCCCCTCGCCGCGCGTGCGGCCCCCAACCCACGTCTCATCGACTTCAACCGGGAAATCTCCGCCAATGCGGTCGCGATTAGGGCGCACCATCGCCGCACGCAGCTTGTGCAGGATCTGGAAGGCCGTTTCGTAGCGCTTCAGGCCGAGTTGGCGCTGAAACTGCACCGCGCTCATGCCAGGCGTCTGGCTCGACACGAGGTATGCGGCCCAAAACCAAATCGAGATCGGCGTATGGGTGCGCTGCATGACCGTGCCAGCCGTGAGCGATGTGTCTCGCTTGCAGTGGCGGCATCGAAGCACCACCGAGGACCGGTTCGCGAAACGCGACGGTTCACCAAGCCCTGCGCAGTATTGGCAGACAAAACCCTCGGGCCAACGGATCAACTCCAAGTGCGCTGCGCAGGCGCCATCATCCGGAAACAGCCTCATGAAGTCAGGCAGGGATGTTGGGAATTCAAGCTTGACTACCACAGTGCCTGAATGATCGCCGATTCAGGCTTGGGAAGCAACCGGATAAGCATGAAACGAACTACTAGATGCCCCGATTTTTACGGATATTCAGATTTTTACCGACGCTGGCATAACAAGATTTGTCATGGTGTTAAGTGCAGACGCACTGATCCATGCATCGCTTTTTTGCGGCGGCAAAGCGCGTGCTTTCATGCAGTTGCCGATGATGGTGTATGGACCTGCAGTCATTTGAAATAATTTACCCTAACCGGGTCGACCGTCCAGGCGGGGGCGACCAAACCAGCGACCATACCGGATCGCCCAACCCAGCGTGGCCGCTGTCCACGCAGCAATCGCCAGCAGCGTAAACGGTGTGCTAGCTGCGGGCCATATTGCCGCGATGACGCGCAACAGAACGGCGGCCTGCAGTATCCAGTACAAGGTCCAGGCAGTGTTGTCTGCGGCGACAGGTCGGCCACCGTGCCCACTGCTCACCCGCGTGGTCATCGCGAACATGGTGGCGCCTAGATAACCCATGGTCATGGCATGCAGCGGTGCAAGTCCCAGAGAGTGTGCTCCATCTGTCAGCGCCATCAGTGTGTGGGACAGGGCACTCAGCGCGAAGGAAATCCCCAACCACGTGAAGCCGCCGTGAAGCATGGCGATAAGCCGGATTTTCAGGCTCTGCACCAGACCCCAGCGTATCGCTAACCAGAGCAATAGAAGGGAGGCTGGCAATTCGACAGCGACCTGACCCCATCGCATTGCGGCGGAAAAAGGCCGGTACCACAACTCCGCTGCACTAAACACGGCCTCCAGCCACAGCACAGTGATCATTACCCACAGCAACCACATCGGCCGCCATACATCGAGAAACGGAACTGCGCTGGCACCGAAGAATGGAATCATGCGGTGAGACACCACTGCGAATATGGTCGCAATGAATCCCCATAACCCCATCTGCGTGGCGGTTCGCAGCATCAACTCCGAACTGATGGCCAGCGACACCGCCGCCGTCCACAACGCGATGGCGCCAACGCCACATGCGAGTGCCACCAGGCGAGCGTGGATACGGTCGGGCACATCGCTTCGTCGCACCATCATGGAGAATTTCACGCTCAGAACTGTCCAGCCGGCAGCGACCAATATCACGCCTGCGCAGGACACCAGGGCGTAGGTATGAAAGCCGATCAGGACGATGACCCAGCCAGCCAGCATGAACATCAAGCCCGGCAACAAACTGCGCGCCGTGACCTCCCGCAGACGCAACCACTTGGGTCCGGCTGTGAAAAGAAACCCAGCAAAAAACAGTGGCATGAACCCCATGGTCATCAGCAGCCCATGAGCCGCCGAAACCGGCACGGCCCAGTACAGAGCTAAGCTGAGAGCCCGCGTCACCAATAAGATTCCCCACCAGATCGAACTCATTACCAGCATGAGCGCAGCCATGAAAAAAGCCAGGCGGTGGGGTGCAGCCAGTAGCCAGATCGGCCTCCAGGGTGGCGTCACGAGGTTGCCCCTCACTGCACGTGAAGCGTTGTTTACGGCAGCTGGCTTGATGGGGATCCGTTTCAATGTCTTTCCTTTCCCATCGATGCGGAGCCATTCATCAAAATGCTTGCGTCGATCGTCATATGGACCTCACATTTCCTGCTTCATTTTGAAGTCGGCTGAAATTAGACACGTTCAAGCTGCCGGCCGCGGCGGCAGTCACGTGTCGCCTTCACTCGCCTGCGCTTGCAGCGACCGGCGGCGGATGTGATGAATCTGGTCGAAATCATGACGTAACACCGCCACCACATCGCCGTCGATGGCGCCCTCAGCGACGAGCTTGTCGAGCACTGCCAGACACTGCGTCCGGTCCATGCCACGGCGATAAGGGCGGTTTTCGGTGATCGCAGTGAAGATATCCGCCACCGCGATGATGCGCGAGCCGAGAGGCAGTTCGCGTGGTCGAAACGGGTAGCCCCTGCCATCAAGACGT